>Ga0123352_10004754_pt1 | contig 20135 bp, 15 predicted proteins | sample TergutLab28metaG_FD_89700 | JGI IMG/M metagenome (GOLD analysis project Ga0123352, IMG submission 89700) | Labiotermes labralis P1 segment gut microbial communities from Petit-Saut dam, French Guiana - Lab288 P1 | ecosystem: Host-associated > Arthropoda: Insects > Digestive system > Gut ...
AACATTAAAAATGCTCCGACATGTTTCGGTCCTAAGACCATCATCAGGGAGCTATGTATTCCTTGCTAAAGTCACACTAGAAATAGTCACAGATTAATTTCATTATACCAGTTGGGTGTTGTGGCAGCATGCTGCCACAACACCCAACTGGTACAGCGAAATTAATGTGACCTTTTATAGTGTGACTTTAGCAAGGACAATATGGCACCCTGATGATGGTCCTAGGACCAAAACACATTGGAGCGTTTTAATGTGTAAATTTTATAAATTTTATATATGTGCAGTAGTTGGTATAATCACATATCTTTCCCTCCAATATTCAAAGTTCTCATTGAGAAATAAGACTGTCTACTGGGATGTTACAAACTGTTGACTGGTAAAAAGTTAACTATGTACCAGAACCAGTATTGACTCAGCACCACATAAAATTGTGCAGATTTGTAGAATAATATTCAAAAAAATAAAGTAGGCTTGTTCTGGGAGTTCACAAGATATGAGAAGACTCTTATCCCAAAAGTGGGTCACCACCCTGGGCTTGAGAACTGCTTCAGACAGTTTGAACACCAAATAAATAAGAAACTGTTCTGATGTTTCACTCACCTCACAATGGAAGCATTAGTACTGATACCATGGTTGTCTTCTGACCCAACGCAGGCGAATACCTGCATCGGTGCGAATTTTAATAGATGCAGACTCTGCTGCACGAACCGTCTCTTTCACAGACTGCATTAGGTTCTGTGCATTGCCCACCAGCATATCAGTCGCCTCCTGGTCTTCCTCAGTACCTGCGCACATTGCACAAACACACTAAATTTTGAACATAGAGCTATGGAAGGATGGACACAGGAAGAACTGGAGTGCCCATCACTGTCACTCCAATCCTCCCAGGCTTATGAACTTACATCAGTTATGTACAGATTGCCAATCTTCGTGTCAATGTGCGCAATGTCTCCTACATTACGTAATGTACGGGTAAGCCAGCAATATACTGGGTGTCATAAATTACCTTCACTGAGACAGTGAAGTATTACATAGTGATTATCTTCACAAGCATTCAGTTGTTTAAATTTACAAAAGCTGGCAACATTGTGGTTACACTACCTCTTGTTTCTATCAATTTCTGTAACCCCTGCATGTCACTTTCTGCTGGTCATTGGTGTTTCCTTGGCACATATAGCACCAGGACAGCAATTTTCAGGGCACCCTCACTGGCTGCAAGGTATACTTCTAGTGAAAGTTTCTGTTAATGAAAACAGAAGTAATATTTTTGTCCAAAACCAAAGCAACAAACAAACAGATTCGTTTGTTACGACATCTGGTGTTACACCTGTGGGGGGTGATAAACTTTCAACTATTCTGCGATGCTTCCATCTGCTAGACTCTGTCATACATGCTACACCTCCTTATTCATTGAAGACAATATTGAAACTTTTAATTTTGATTGCAAAATATTTACACTCTAGGCTGTAAGAAACACCATGATGTAAAGAGTCACCATGCTTTTTGTTTTCCACGTTGCAGCACCTAATTGTGAGAGTTAGCTATTCAATGACAAATCAATCAGTGCAAGTGTCACAAAAATGAACCCTCCCACATGATAAATGTCATGAAACTGTTACGAGTTCCATTTTTCACAATTCACGTAAACTACAGGGCGCGCTCGGAAAATATAACAGCTTTACACTGCAGTGTGCCATTGCTCAGATGGTTAGTTTCCGGCCTCTGACTCCAGAGGCCTGGGTTCAATCCCACGTCAGTTCGTGTGACACTTATGGTGGACACAATGGTGCTGAGATAAGTTTTTCTCCAAGTACTTTGGTTTTCCCCTGTTAGTATCATTCCATCAATGCTCCATACTCACTCACTCAATGTCACTGATGCTATATAATTTCAGCAAATAACAGCGTCATTAATCACGAAACATTAATTTCTTTACGTCACATTTGGAGACCGAGCATTGACTAACAATTCAGAACGTGCAACAAAGAATGCAGTTTGACATACTGCAGCGTTCCCACCTTTTCATCACATGTTTACATTTTGGAATTTCAAACAAGTCAAAACAATTTCATTTTCCTTGTATCTGCAATTTTGATAGCCATTCATATTAGTTACACACGTATTACAGTTGAAGCTTTCACTATGTCATCTCAGTGATTGCCTGTGTCAATATTGGATGAATTTCCATTTTCGTGTTTGTCAATGAAGGATTGGAATGGGTACGGCATCTACAGGATCAATGGATCAAGAACACCATGGAAAATACTGGGAGGATATAGATATGCTAGTCAACAGCAAGGAACCCAAAGGACAGGTGGACAGACACACCAAAAAACTGCTAAAGACTGCAGGATGGAAAAAGACTGACACGGTGGGAAACCTGGGGAAGAAAATCAGAGGCTATGGCCCCATACCGGCACTGCAACACTGCTGGAAACACACTCCTTATTAACACAGATGATCACAAGAAAAGAATTTACTGTGTCATACCTTTGTTAACATAATTACAAACTTCTCAAAAAACTTTATGTCACAAAGTGTGATCTCATTCTGTGCAGGACGCAATGGGAGCGAGAACTTCCCATGAAGAAAAACGCAAAAACTACAGTGCACGTTGCAACACATACAGTGTGCACAACAGAAATCAACTGGTTACAATTTTATGTAGCACAAGAAGTTGGTTTGGCAAACGCAGGAAAACTAAATAAATAAAACACAAATATGGCGCTGATACTCATGGAAAATTTGACATTTCAAACGAATGTACTTACCTGCTTTTCAACAACTCACAAAACGTATATACTAAAAGAATATATTAATTCTTCATCAGAAAATTTCATTTTAAGGAAGTCAACTCTGACATTAATGTAGCATTCCATTACATTCATTACATTAACAAATTTAGAACTCTAAGACAGGAAAAAAACACTAACCAAATTCTAAATCTGACTCACCATTCCTGAAAACATAAAACTACAAAAGAAAACCTTGAAAACAAATGCCTGAACTGCTGACTGCACTATGATATAGTCAACAAGAATGAATTTATCAGTACTCACTGTTGCCAAACATGCATCCTTCCCAATCAGCACAGAACAACACAAAACACACATGTTCCTCAGTCCACATTTGTAATATAATTAACCTATGAGCCATATGTTAACACAGTAACAGGCACAGCACGACACAAGTGAAACTCAATTACAGAAAAATTTCTTCTACACAAACACATCAAACAGGCATGCACACACACACACACATACACACACAGCTGATATACCACTGCAGTACGCTACAACTCGGAAGTGTTTAAATGCAAATAAAAATTCAGTGTTTTTAATACAAACATCTCAAAAACAGAATAGTTTCAAACATTTACTATGACCGCTGATGAATAAAAAACCAACTAGATCTCACTTGTTACTTTTATTTTACTTCTTAGAGACTCAACATGTTTTGGGCATTAATATTGCCCGAAACATGTTGAGTCTCTAAGAGGTAAAATAAAAGCAACAAGTGAGATCTAGTTGGTTTTTTATTCGTCAGTTATCACAATGATGCACGGTTCAACAAACATCAGACTCACTATGACCCTTTTCTTTCACTTGTTACAGTAGTACTCGGTGGCCATCTGAACATGCGGTTTGGTTAAATTAAAACAATCATAAGAAATTCCATAAAGGTAAAGTTGTCCCTGTGCATGCCATGAAATCATAAAGGTGGAGCAGAGGCATAGCTCCATTCATTCTTAAACACGGCACTAGATTGGGGTGAGTGGAGGGCATCATGCCCTGGCCACTCTACACCTGGCAAAGAGCTCCTGGTACCTACTGAGTAGGATGCTGCTGGGCTCCAAAGGTGGTCTGATGTTTTGATGATGAGAAAAATATCCTGCCTCTGGCAGGAATCAAACTCTGGATAGTCAAGATCATGGCCCAGTCACTATACCAAATAGTAAGAAATCCTATGTCACTGTTATAAATTGGTAATATTTGTAGTGATTTAAAAGTCTCATGTAATCCAACTTATTTCTGTTACCAGAAGCGAATACCACGCTCAAAGGTGAATTTTCAGGACAGTGAAGATATCAACATGAATGTAACTGCCAAATCAAATTTAGTAGCTACGATCACCATCACAGACTTCTGTGCAATTTTTAGAAAGATGTAAAAACTGTGTTGCAGTCAAGGGAGAATTATTTGAAGGGAAATAAAACAATTTTCTTCTCCTTTTAATGTGTATATGTTCTTACAGGATCAAGCTTGGAACGTTACTCTTTAACCACATGTTCATTAACCATGTGAACAGTCTACAATAATGAATCATGTTGCCACAGATTTGCTGCCAATTTTTTCGCAGCGGTGATTGCTTCTGCACTGTGACAAGTCATGCTGCATGTGTACAGGGATACCAACATTTCAGAAAACATGCCACCTCCATATTCTGGGTACGAAAAAGTTACAGAAGATATACAACAGTGTACAGACAGTGAGAAATGAGAAGCCATAGTTTAGGGTCACCTCCATCTAATGCTGAGGCTAACAGCAACAGCAACAGCTACATTTCTCCTCCCCACCACTGGCCTTCATGGTGAGGAAGGGGACAACTTTATTTTTACTTGCTATGTATTATTAACAAAATGTGAAGAAACACCAGCAATAAAATTGCATATTCAAAATTATTATGGAACCAAGCACTATAAACAAACATCGATGCCAGCAAACTTTAAAGAGTACTAATAGCATTTACAAAATAAGCAGTGTAGTCTATATACTAGTCAGATACGCTACATCTCTTACAATATAGAACAGCCATATTCATGCCACATAGACAGGCTTCATGCAACAAGCAAGCACAGGTACAAACACTTAAACTATGTAAATTGTTGGCAGTTTACCCCCAAGAATCTCTCCCATGTCCATCTGGGGAATCATCTCTGTTAAAACAAACAGAACAATTTACAAGAAGCGTTCACTACAGTCACACTATTTATAGGTACAAAACAGCAGCATTATTTTGGCAGGAATATTGTGTAATGTCACAGCAAACTGTTGTGTGAAGCAGTGTGGCAACCCCTGCATAAAGGACATAAATCAATGTTCACATATTTCATGTGTTTCTTTAATAGACTGTGAATAATACACAACAAAAAAGATGTGGGAACGTGTCTAACAATCTGATGTACACAGACACTCTCTTCTTTCTCATAAACCAAGTTAACAGGCTACAATGAACCAATACACACCCTAATTGATTTTGTTTTCTTTGAACACTCACATTCAGATTCAAATACTTCATAGCAAATGTTGCATCACAAATACAGAACTTACATACTTGTATACTAAGGTAGTGAGCCATATCCAGACACTCAAAGCTTCTGTAGTTTTTCTAATTATTTTGGGTCAATCAACAGGCCACACCCTTCCAAAACTGCAGTGTATATAAGAAACTATCAAACAGAAGGCGATATGTTCTTAGTACCTGTAGATGTTTCATGGTAAATACAGATGGGTTGGAAGTTGTACAAGTGTAGAAGTAAGACCAACTGTGACAAGGGAGAGGGGAGAAGTGTGGAGAGGAGAGAGGAGAGGAGAAGAGAGATACTGATCCCAACACTAAATCAACTTCTTTCGATGGGTGCTGTGAAATTTCAGATGTTAAGAGAACAATTAAGTAGATATTTAAAAACAAATTGATTGAAATACAAGTCATTATATTCAAATTCCAGTCTTTTGGTGAAACACGTCAATATTAAAAGAACAAACTAGAACCGTCACATAGTTAGTATTAGTGGATGATCGAACATAATGAGAAATAAGTCAGAAATATGCTAACTACACAGTACATAACCAAACATGCTTGTGTTGTTAATTAAGGACACCCTGATTTTTGTCACTCACTGATGAGCCAAAACAGACTTACTCTCATATCCGTGGCTTACGTTGGACAGTATTGTACATACGTCAGAACAGTATTAACTAAGTATTACTTGACACAAAGCTAATACTGCTGTTGCCTGAAACATTACATTGTCACCAATTCTTTTCATGCAACTGCTGCTTCCTACCCATCTTGGTCAGTAGGGGCAAGTGTCGGAATATGGCCAAATTACCTCGTTATCTCTCTACCTGCAACTCTGACAGTCGTCCAGTAATTCTCCACTGAACAACGTGGCTGATGTCATGACAGTATCAAGACACCCTGGAGCCACAGCTTGTACCAAAAGGATGAATATTGTTTATGTATGATATTACATTTAGTTTGATATTCTGAATTTCATAAGAAAATGCAGTATGTAAACATACTGTCTATTTCACATTAATGTACTTATTACCTAGAATGTTAAACAGCTCAACCCTTTTAACCTTTAGGAGAAAAATGGGATGAAGTTGTTCCATTAAATTCACATCCTTTTTGTCCAAAAGCAAAAATGCTGTCCCAAGGTGGACATTTAAACTGAATTGTGCTCTGGCTGCAGCAGAACACCTTCATTTAATATGCCATACTTCAAAGGTTAAATATGTCTTGCCGAAACAACATATGCATAATTTAACAAAGGGAACAAATGCCACACAGCTTCGTGCTGATGTCACAAGACTCCAGTCTTGAAGCTTACAGACAAAAGCACAAGTTCAAAGTTATATACAGGCAAAAGCCATTAGATGCCTCCTGCTGAAGAAATGCAGAATAAACGAGACAGGCAATGTATGTGAAACGTTGAGACTGACGTGCATTCGCGTAACCAATGTTGCCATGGAAAAGCACTGAACATTACATAATCTGAATGTGTGTCTGTAACCTCCGTTATGCAGCATGCAATGCTGTATTACACTCTCATTTGTGGCCTGTCTGGCTCTACCACATTTTTCCTGCATTATCCCATATATGGCATTATTTGCAGGAAAAAATGTATTGAACATAAAAAGTGCATTTTGATTTTCTCTATAATATGTGTCTAAAACATTTCTCATTCTAAGAATTCAGCGAGGCAATGTCACAAATGTACATTGGTCTTCATGTAAGGTACCCGTTATTCATGTCAGATTTTAATGAAGCCAGAATTTTTTCACAGATTTTCGAAAAATATTCGAATATCAAATCCCATGAATATCTGTCCAGTGGGAGCAGAGTACAGACATGAAGAAGCTAATAACTGAGTAACTCGACAACATGCACGGTGTAACAACAAAAATAATTATAATTGCTGTCTGCAATTTTGCGAATGAGCCTGCATTACAATTAGAAAGATGTACTTTTTTTCCAAACTTCATGCAGCATTGCTGAAGTCATGGTATCCCCACAGAAGGCAATCAAATTAACTCTTATAATGCAATGTCACAACTTATGAAGGATGTAATGAAGGACCGTAAAGGCTGAACAGTCATAAAAAGCCCTTCTTTTCTTTCCAAATAACATGTAATTTCTGGAATTTTTAAGTCCTTCTTTGTATGCCTCTTTTTTTAATCTGCATTTCAACTACAGGTTTTAAATGAGCAGCTATGTACATTATGTACATGTTGACTGAACTAGAGAAACAACTGGTTATTATAATATGTTACACAACCATACTTAAAACGCTATCATACATACGATGAACCACATCAACTGAAAAAGAAAGACATTTGAAGTAATGTAACATTTAAATCACATTACAGCTGCACACAAATGGGAAATTCCTGAAGAGATCTACTGTCTGAGCATGTTTTACAGTTGACGTAAAGTTCCCGCACTGCTTCCCATGTACTGCCATTTATATGTTCCAAATGTGTAAACATTTTTGTGCATCTCCTATCAACCTTCTCTGCTCTTTCGGAGATGGGTATATTTTACACTCAATATCAAAACAGAATAGAACATATTAAGTTGAAACATAACAACTGTGGGATAATTGGTGTAACTCAGCATTACACTTGACATACACCTCTTGCAACAGCCCCTCCAATTCTCAGTTTCTGAAAGAAGTTGTGCATTCTGACTTACCTAATGCCAAACTGTACTGCTGACAGAAATGCTCACCCAATTCAAGTTACGGAAGGTTTCCAGAAGTGGTACTGACAAACTTTAACCCTTTTTGACCACGTAAAAATTAAGAGGACATACTTGCTGAAGGGAGCAGGAGTAAAATTTAAGTCCTGAATTTGTGTGTTCTCGTACAAAAATTAATGTAAAACCATTAACCACAGATACATTTCACATATGCTTTAAGTTGGATGGAAATTGCAACTGTCATGATGGGTGGTTCTGTTACAGAAATTGCTGCATTGACACCCTAAACATCAGCTACTGTGGACACTGCAGCTTGTTAACATACAATTACATGAATAAGTTACCTTGCTGGTGCAAATAACTCTGTCCCAAGCTTATACAACTGAACAAATTAAATAACATTTTCAGCAGGCATACATATATTATTTTCTGCAAGCTCAGCCTTCATAAAATTTCTGAAAAAACGGTTGAATGTCCCAAACGCATGCTGTACAAGATATTTCTCATGTCCTATGTTGTACAATCTATAGTACTTTATAAATCTGATGAATATAGAAGAAGAAGGTTTTGAATTCACAACATACTTTCACTTTGATACTACTGTCAGGGTGGCAGGACACAGCTCAGTCAAAAATACTAGGTTGCAAGCCTAGTTTGGTTTCTAAGTAAGCAGTCAACAACCTTCATCTTAGCGGAGTCAATATGAACAGCTCACAATCATGACCACACCAGAATAAGCAATATTTTCTGTAACAAATCTTTGTTATGTTTTCAGATAGCCCAAATTATTTTTATTAAAGATTACCCATATGACTTTCATTCTGTTCAAGAAAATGTGTGCTCCTATCAAAGGCTGCAACCTGCTGTGTGCTGTCATTAACAAATGGGAATGCATTATGTACAAGCAAAGATAACTAAAAAAAGGTCAGGAAGTCAAACATCCTGAAATTTATTCGACAGGTTTGAACTACAATGTAAAAACAATTACACAAACTGTACTTTATATTTTGATGGAACAGTTCCAATACCAATGTCTCATGGTGTTAAAAACACAACTGACCTTACAAGTGCAAAACCTGGAAAGTTGGAATTTAATCCTTGCTGAAGAATTTGCAGTTCTCTGCCATAAAGGGTGCAGAATTAGAAGTCACTAAAATTAATTTAAAACTACCACAAAATGACTGAAAGTGGTCACAAATATTTCTGAACTTTCATGACAAACTCCAACTACTGTTCAATGATGACAGTACGTATCTGGAGTTTCAACCGTTGAAATTTTGCTGCCATGAAATTAACAAACTCCATGGAAATAAGTAGAAATCGTGTAGCCATCTACATGTGCGATTGGGTTAATTAATATATGCTGTTTATGTTTTGGCTGTCAACTCCCGCTACTCAAGCCACCTGCTACCATTGCTGGATGGCTCAAGCCACCCTTGAAGGCTGGAAGTGGAAGCTAAGCCCTACCTTCATCTCACTCCTATGGCATTAGTGTAAGTTAGGGAAATATTTTACTACTCTCCAAGAAAATTCACATCACTGTACACTATAAACCGGTTAATGAAATTTTCAAATGATATGTGGTTAAGAGGCAGCTTACAGGAAAATAATAAGATAATGAACAGATAAGAAATTTGGGCAGATATTTACATAAAATTAAGTATAAATTGTTCAAGAGAACAAAAGTAAATGTAACTATAACAACATCGGTACAAAACAGTGATGGGCTACCACTGTCACAACCCAAAGTTAATCAGAGGAAGACCCATGTATTGAGAGAACTAAACTCAAGTAAAGTATTTATTATTATTATTATTATTACTATTATTATACATCACATTACCAATCACTACAATTGATTTAAACTCACTAAGGATTAAAAAAAAAAGAGGGCGACTGGAAACAGCAGAATATTGAGTTTCTTTTGAACACAAAAACACATATTAGATGCCAGAAATATTTGTTCGTTTTGGATAGATATGGTATCGTGTCTCTGGGTGAATGGAGCCCAACTTTTTGAGACGGTTATTATGTCTCAAAACATCAAGCAGCAATCACCCAGTGATGCAGCATCATATCCCAGGAGAACAGAGAAATCAACCGCACTGCTGCAAAATCCTAAAATTTCACGCCTCAGCCCCTCTATGCATCTACTTATGTTGCAAAGTCTCAGCGACATAACATGACCCCATGCTGTATGCACCACTTCTCCCTCTTCCAACTCATGCTGTTGACATGAGACACCCAGTAATGTCTGATACAGGATGTGACTTACTAGATTAGTTATGTTGTAGCTATCTTACCTTGAGCACCCAACATAGTTGCCTTGACTGTTGACAATATCTTGAGCTGTGTGCCGATGGTCGGAATTCGCTCACACACCTGCAGGAGGTTCTATAAAGGAACACAAAATACCTCTTGTTAATACACAGGCTATGGCGTGGCTCAGGCAGCTGGTAGCTGGCCTGTTAACACTGAGGCCTGGGTTCAATCCCAGGTATGTCCATATGGAACGTGTGGTGGACAGAGAGGCACTAGGGCAGGTTCTTCTCCGAGTACTTACTTTCATCCTGTCAGAATTATTCCAACTGCACTCCATGATCATTCATGCATCCATCACTGATGCTAAATCATCTCAGCAACAGACAGTGCTTTTAAACAATACCAGTACACTTACACATAGCAGGTGTAGCTCTGCCTGTATGCATACAGGCAGAGTAGATGTATGGCTCAACTCTCTCAGAACCTCAGCACTAAGATGGGAGAATGGGCAGCTTTATGTTCCACCTGCTTTACCAAGAAGAAATAAAGCCTCAGTACCCACCGAACAGGAGGATGTATGGGCCCTAGAAGCAGTCTGGATGTTTCAGAGAAGAGAAAAATCTGTTGATTCCACCTGGAATCAAACCCCAGACCGTCCAGCCCATAGCCTAGTCACTACACTGACCATTCTACTGTGGCGTCTCCGGTGGCAAACTTCCTGTTCCAATTTCTACAAACATCAGTTGCTTCTGGTAACTCACTGTTCGCATCCTCTTGTCAGTGCACTCCCTGGCGAGCTCCTTGGCAAGGCGAGTAACTTCTTCAGAGGCTTCAGCAATGCTCTTGGCACAGGAAATGAGATCTCGCTTGCTACTTCCCCCTTCCCCTCGCACCAGCTGTGACAGCCGACCCATCAGCACCGCCATCTTCTTTGCTGCTACAATAATGTCATTGTCCTTGCTGGACCACTGTCTAACCTCTTGATGAAGTCCATGTGCAGCCATCTGTAAATTGCATTCAGTGTTTGTTTCTGGAATTTTATAAATGGTGACAACTACAGTTTCAGAACAATAATCTTTTTGTCTGAGAGTTTGTGACAATGTTTGAATCTTTATTCCATTATTTGGTTTGACTCGGTCCACCATCTTGAGGTATGCTTGAACAAATATGGCGTTTTTGTATCTGACTACTGCTGTGAATGTATACCAAACAGACTAATGCTATAAAATACCCTGCAAGTATAACATTGTGCAGATCCATAATGTAGAAAGTTTGTGATTTCATGGTGGCTGGATTAGGAGACTAAAATGACATACCCATGGAGTGTCTGCCAAAGTGATTTGAGAATTCAGGTCTACAGGGATATGACACTGTGCCATTGCACTAATGGTGCACGATGCTCTGAAGACACTACATTCTTTCAGAATGCCATGAACCACTGACCCAATCACACAGTGTCATATCCCAGAAGACATTTCTCACAAACATTGCTGTGAGAACCTCAAATCTCACACATACCGATGCCACTGAAATCTGTAATTACGTAAGTGGCACAACAGAGAACCTGAAGACAGGAGTACAGTCAGCTCCCGAAATGTATCAGGAGCACCTTACTATAACGGACAGTGTCCAGGTAATAAGGATGTAATAACATTTTCTATCACCCTTGTAACTGCTGTAGAATCATCATAAACCGCAATTATTTATCAGTCCAGCATATTATTCAGTAATTTCAAAGCAGTTTCAGAGTGCAATGCTACACAGCAAGACAGTATGTGGAACAACATGACTACAGAGCCAGTTACAAACATCAATTTTCAAACTGTCAGACACAGTTCACTAAATATAGCATATTATGCAACTTCCGTACCTTTCATACCTAACAGACAGCAAGACACTTCCATCTGAAAGCATGCTGTAACTAAAATGTAATACATGTGGTATAACAATGACCAGACCTTTAACCCTTCTCCTTGTTATTTGTTATCCTCCAAACAGTACAAAAGGTTTTAAATGTGTGTGTGTTTGAGTGTGAGCATGCATGTGCCTGTGCGTGTAGAGGAAGAGCGGCAGTACACAGAATGAACATGTAACAGAGTTATTACTGCAAACTAACAGTTCCTCAGATAGTTAACGAAATTTACCATATTTTATGGAACCCAAAGGTCCACTGTTGCATTTGAAACAGCCTGCCACTTGTCCCTGTCCTCAGCCACATGAACCCAGGCCATGTCCTTCCATCCTACTAGTATTTCTTTAACATCCATTCCAAAATTATCCTCCCATCTATATCTAGGTTTTACAGGTGGTCTCTTATACCCAAACACTATTCAGACTTCTCTTCTCTTCTTCTCCTCCTCCTCCACACATGCCACATGCCCTGCCCATCTTATTCTCCTTGATTTGATTACCCTAATAATATTTGGTCAGAGTACAAATCACGAAGCTCCTCATTATGCAGTCTTGTCCAGTCTCCTGTCAAATGCATATCTTTCTCAACATCCTATTCTTTAACATCCCCAACCTATGTTCTTCTCGGAATGTGGACTAATTTTCACACTCATATAAAGGTACACAGAACGACACAGTCAGTGTGCCCCATACAAAAACAGATACTACACATCATTACACAAAACCATACCATCAGACCTCATACCTGTAACAGTCCAGTCCAACGCACATTACCAAAACCTATTGCTTTCACACTCTTAATCATAACAAAAACAGTTCCCCACTTTGCACCCGTCAAGGCTCAGTGTTTTAACACTGTAGCAGTACAATTCATTTTGCTTTCATTCAATGTATACTTACCACACAAACATTCTACAAATATACATATTTGAAGTACCTTAATGTACCTACCGTCAAGAACACAAACTACAGTAATCACAATGTGTGTTCAGGGAGCTCACTGTTCATTTCTGATAGGTTAGGAATGAATTAAGATGCTCCTGTATCTGTTATGGCATAGTTAAATCTTGTGAGGGCTAGGACAACTTAAGTTATTACTAAATTCTGTAAGTGGTCCAATTTTGACTGGAGTTGCGAAAAAAAGATGCTCCAGTAACAGTGGCTGCACTGGCCACTGCATTTTAACTCTGAGCCACTTGAATGCACTGGACAATCAAATGTTGGTCCTTAAAAGGCTACAGCCCACAATCTGTGAATGTGACCGATATACGCATAATTTTTGGTTTTATGGGATGTGATACCGTGTGAGTCTCAGAAGACCACAATCAGCCATAACTATGATTATGTCTGAATAATTAATACAGCAGTACTGTGCTCTCAGAGATGAGATAACCGAACATATATTCAGGGAATTGCAGTAGCACGCACAAATTTATTTCCTCACTTATGTGTAATGAAGGCAGTTACCCAACATGAGGTATTATGTAAACACAAGAATGAAGAAGAGTATATAAGAAAGATGCTACATATTAATGCATTAATCATTTGGGAGATTACTTTCAATTCAAACAGCCACATATCTTGCATATGAAGCAGTGGGCTAAGAGTATAAACATGCACATGTCTCTACTTTTAAAAAAAAATGTTCACTGTACTGAACTGAAACACATTTTTACAAATACCAGTGCATGGGCCACACAGTCACAAAATATATCCTACATCTCTACAATTACAGGACTAAAAGCAATCCCTGTGCAGGCCTATTACAGGCTGAGGGGGTTCCAGTAGGTTGGGGCTCCCAGATTTTGAGACAATCAGCACATGAACGTGGTCAGGTTGTTAGCCCCACACAACACCTGCAGAACACCCCTTTATAGCAAATTACCAATTACAGAACCCTGACAGTGATCTCATGCCCTTACACGACTACTGTACTGACAAACAGATGGGTATCCGGCTCATGTGGACTAGAAGTATGTAACAGTCTCACCATGATTGGCTGGTTGGGCAGAGGTGCGTGCCGGAACATGTCATCTTCATCATCCGTTTCTGGTGGTGGGGGTCGAGGTGGGGGTACCTCTCCACCTGGGAGAGGGGGTCTTGGTGGAGCATATTCTGTAACAAGTTACATCAAATTCACAGATATACATTTTGTGTTCAGAATCATAAGTGCAGTACAAGATACAGGAATATACCAATGAATTCACAGACTAACACAGAAACTGACAAACACAAAATATAAATGTAACAGCATGCACTGAACAGGCAGGAGTTTGCACAGAAGTGTAGAGTTTAGGCTCCACTTATGAACGTAGCTGTAGCTACACTGCTAGCAACAGATGACACATAACGCACGTCTATTCAATTATCAACTAGTACATAAACGTTATGGGAAACTGGAAGGGTATCGTTCATAAGTTACACATGCTGAATCTTCCAATGCATTCAATGGACTGCAACAGAAATTACACGTTTACTGGTGGTACTCATTTGTACTGTTTGTACATGCAGCAGTGCTGAAACACTAATATGGTAACACAAGCATATCAGAGCTACACAAGCAATGAAATCATCAGACAAGACATGCTAGCACCAAACACTCCACTTGCAATAATGGTTTTCTGGCCTAAACAAGAAACATAAAGAGTCAACTTCAGTGCAAGATGTAATAATGCTATATCAAACACTGCATGTACACAGACATACACTATATACAAGGAGCTGGCACATTACAGTCTGATATCTATTCCATTCGTCCTTGTTTCCTAGCAAGGTCAAGAAATTCTTCTTTCCTCCAAATGTCTAGACCAGCTCTGAGGAACACCCAGACTCCTATTCAATGGGTACTTGGTTCATCTTCCCAAGAATAAAATGGCCAGAGCATGAAGTTGACCACTTACCTCCATCTTGTACATAGGTGGAGAATGAGTGGAGCCACACCTCTACTCCCCCTATATGGCTTCTTGGCGTGGACAAGGACAAATCTACCGTTACCTTATTGAAACCAGTCAATGTCGCTTACTTCAAAGCGCCTTTGTGTAGGTTTAGAGGCAAGAGCATCCTAACACGCACATCTGCTCAGCCAAAGCAAAAACTCTAAAAGAGCCAGATTACTGAGTGAAAACCGTCCAAATATTGCAACAACAAGACCCAGATATCCAGCATTCCTGTACTGTCAGATCAGTTTGTACAAGAACTGAATTAAAGTACACAGTTTGGGTGACTTCTGATTACAATAAAAAATAATATTATCCCCATCAACTGTGAAGCTTGCGAAGACAAGTGTTAACTACTGAACAGTATCTGGATATGGGGGAAGTGGGGAGGATTGAGCAGTTACAGCCCTGTTGAACCCTCCAGAACCAGAATTAAACGTACACAGCGGTCCGCACAACACTGGAATGTAACTGGGACTGCATAAGAGCTGATATATTTGTACGACAAACTTAAAATTCAACACTTCTGTGCAACTGTATTACATATATAATAACACCAATTAATAAATAAAAACAATGTGCAATATGTTGGTGTGAAGTATTATATAGTAATATGAGGTTCAGCAATGTTAGCAAAAAACACACAGACAAACACAAACACAAACACACAGTTCTGTACTACCTGTCACCCATGTGGAGGAACATGTGAAAATCTAAGGTGTATCAACTTGTTAAAGGGGGCAGCCATCTGAGATGTGATGATGTGTCACTGGGCAAGTGGTTCATGACATTTCAAACAACAGCAAACACACAAGAACTGCTTCTCCTGTGATGGCTGTTCTACATGGACCATATGCCCTTGAATAATAAGGTAACACAATCCTCGGAAACATAAGGACCGCTCGACCACCAACAAAGTGCTGCATCCCTGAAGACTTGTAATCCTCAACACCACCACTGTGAGTTCCTAATCAAGTTGTTACTTCCATCAGGAGGATGGGGATACTGAAGTTACTGATGGTAAGTGAGAAAGAACTGGGGTAGAATAATTCATGTGTAATTTTTAAGGCAGCAGCCTGCATCTAGACTGTGAATATGAGTCATAAGAGAACTCTCTTAGTGGAGTGTCATCTGATGGTGAACAAAGTTGTTAACAACTGTCTAGACACACTACTGAGAAACAATTAGAAGCTTAACACTGAACTTATATGGTTACAAAAAGAAGATGCACCATAATTAGAAGACAAGACCTTCAAAATGGGTAATTACATATAAACTGCATGTTCACTTCAAATACCATAACCAAAAATGAAATCAGCCCAATCTTGCACAGCATGATGAATTTCCAAACACGTGTACAATCCACTTTTTGAACCACCTAGACACAATGGGGTCAAATGTTACAAACATACAATACATATATAAACAATGTAACTGAATATAAAACCAAAATACAACATTTTAAACATTAGTTTCTGGGATACAACACAATAAGCAAAATGTCTACAACAATAATGACATATTTCACAGGCAGCTCTTAGAAATGCCCTTAAAAAAAAAACAAGACAGAAGGAAATAAAGAAATAAAGAAAGACAAAAACTCTTCTGTCTTACATTTATGGACACTACACATTCTTGCCCTGTTCAACCTATCTAACCAACTATTCATGCACTTCCTTCCTAATTGTGCATCAATTACATTTAATTTTTTTTGCATGAATAGTTCGTTAAGATAGGTTAAATCTGCTGTCATGCATGGTGCATAGAACATTAAGATTCTTGCCCTTTACTCACTATTATCAATACTAAAATCATCACAATAAAATAAAGGCTTACAAACTATCACATTACTATACGTATCATAAAGCTAATAATTACACTAAAGTGATTTGGTTACGAAGAAAAGGTAGCAGAAAATAGCATTTATATACTGTCATAAGTGTCCTGAGTTTTAAACAGTGTAGTTGAACAAAGCCACAACCAATCCACACAGATGTCCAGTCCAAACACACGTGTGTCCTCCAAGTCACACAATTCAAGTGCTATAAGAACGATCCCCTTCATTATTTCACACTTCAAACAATGAAATCATTCGCACAAATAAGGAACCAAACCTTGTATTATCAAAACAAATGCACAAATGGAACCCATCAAAGTGAAAGGAAAAGGATTTAACTCAATAACCTGTAAATTTACACTTACGTTTTTTATTCCGTTTCACAACATCAAAATGTCCACTGCATCATAATTCAAACATAGCTAGCCAGAATCCAGCAAAATTATGTACAGTAAGGTGTGAAGTACCTTACAGATAGACACAATGTGTGATATGAAAAGTATTCAGATGGCCTGAAGTTAATTCAACACTGACGACAAATGGATGATAAATATTCAAGTCTTCCAGGATATCGCGATATGTCACTGGATGAACAATCTGACAAGAACAGTCATTCTTCTTAGACTGCTCTACTCTGCAGGAAAAGGCACAATCATCTGACATGCCAGGAACAACTCAAAGAACATAGCACCACCTCACAGACTTAAAGGTTGAGCAACACTGCTGTGACAACCTAGAATCTCCAAGTGGCCAGCCATATCTATCATAACTGATTGGAGGCTAATTACAGGCAGGAACACTGAAGTCACAAATCTTAAGTGAACATAAAATCAAGTAACGTACTATTTTGGACCAGTATTACTGTTGTCCTGATGGAGACCAAGAAAGCAGGCAGGGACATAAAAATAATTTCTTTTAATTATGTTATAATACTTAGAGCTATAAAGTTGTGTACCATTAATTAAATCATAATAAGAAATTAACACTCAAATGACAATAAGCAAGTCTGGTCATATTCCCAGATAAAATGACAATAACTATCAAAGTTAAGACATTCTGCAATACAAAGCAAACAAGCAAGCAAATAAATACAGACATGTCGGTCGAGGCATACAAAATGCACCGAAGTAACATGCCACGCACACGTAACAAGCAGGACTATGCATACTTCAGAAACTCAACTACAGTGATAAACCTGGTCACAATACAGAACGCCTTAATATCATGCTTTTCATGAACATAATATGAATAAAACTGTAATACAATTTCATTTAGACCACTGCTCCACCAATTAAATGACCAAACAAAATTCACATAACATGCAGTAATACCAAAACATCTGGTCTCAAGATAGAGAGATTATTTTGGATGCAAAACATGTTTCTGCTTCCTCACAATGCAAGTTGCTGGTACAGGCGAAAAAATGGGATTTATCCCCTATCATGCATGTGAATGAATTACTCACTAAACAGATGCCTGTTAGAATGTATCAAAAAAATATCTACAGCAGACATTACTTTTAGTTTACCTGCATCTATGTACAGTTTTACACCATTGGGAATGCAGAGAAAATGAAAAATGTTTCCAGGTGTGCCCCTATTTAAAGGTATTATTTTTTTGTATTTATTTGAAAAACAAGATGAAGGCACAAAAATAGCATAGTTGAGATAAAAGTGTCTAAGACTTTAGTAGCAGACCTTTCAAATGTAAACCACATTACTCGGTTAAGTTTCTTGATACTGTAACATCAGTAATCTTGAAACAAACAATAAACCGAGGAAATGAGATGAGTAATTACTAAGAAGACCACTTTCAATCTTTCATTACGTGGGAATACACACATCACGGCACACACAAACAAAATATGCATACACCACTTTCTGGTCAATAAATGATGTGGAAATCTCAAATTGGTGTATCAAGCTACCTGAAATACAAATACTGAACTGCTGCAGTCCTACTAGCATTCAGAAGAAATAAGAATTGTACATAACAGAGCATTAAGGGAGAGTCCTCACCAATCAATCTTGCCATACGAACAAGATACTCATAGAAAACCTACTTCACACATTGAGAATCTATGATTGTTACCTGAAGGAAAAAGTTCTCTCATTTCATTTAGACTGCATGCACCAGTCAGACTGTGAGACATAGTCTTGTGGTGCCATACACTGTGAACTTAACAGGCAAGAGGAAGCACTGTTATATGGTGAACACACAATTTACATTTAATGACCATGGGTATAAGCATAAACCTAAGCCAACTCTATAAGGCCTGTGAGCCAAAAGGGATTTCAAAGGCACTGCACATGACAATGTGAATAATTTCTTCCCGGTGATCATGTAATTTTTTGAACCTGCAGATGAGGCCTGTGACATACGTGCCTGACGCAGTGAAAATAGCAAGCCCATGTCCACCATTTCACAAGAGTGAGGCGCCTACCTCAAAGAACAAGTATAATGAAATTAAATGCCTGCTTAACATATGGGTGGAGCTATATGGTGTAGTGATGACAGTAAATAGGCAATGGGCTGGACGATCCAGGGTTCAATTCCTGTCAGTGACAAGAGATTTTTCTCTTCTCCATAATGTTAAGATTAGCTCTGGGGCCCACCCAGCCTCCTATTCAATGGGTATTGGGGGGATCTTGCATGAGGGTACAGGTGCTGGGCAATGAAGATGACCACTCATCTCCAAACAGTAGCAAGTTTAAGAATCACTGCAACTGTACTTCTACTCTTCCCATATGACTTCATGTATGTACAGGGATAGCTTTCTGTTTAACAATGGGAAATACTGACATTTGAAGGTGTAGTTTGGAAACATATGATATGTATGCAACATCGATGCATACTTACTCTTGGAGTACTTCTGTTACTAAATTTACAGAGTGTGATAGCCTTGAAGCTCACGTGCTAACTAAATGCAAGTAAGTAATCTCAGACAATCACCTCTGCCGTACTGTAATGAATTGCCATACTGGAAACCGTCCATCTCTTCACTTCACTGACTGATGCAGTCACTTAACGCAATGGAAATTCATTCTGCGTTGACATGCCTCATCGCCTGACAAGATCTTACTGCACTTGTCCCACCCCCCCCCCCCCCACAACCAACAACCAACAAAAAAAAAAAAAAATCTAAAAAAATAAACATTACCTCATATCTCTCATTTCTTCATCATCATTTTCTATTTACTAAA
>Ga0123352_10004755_pt1 | contig 20133 bp, 15 predicted proteins | sample TergutLab28metaG_FD_89700 | JGI IMG/M metagenome (GOLD analysis project Ga0123352, IMG submission 89700) | Labiotermes labralis P1 segment gut microbial communities from Petit-Saut dam, French Guiana - Lab288 P1 | ecosystem: Host-associated > Arthropoda: Insects > Digestive system > Gut ...
GTTGCAGCCTAATCTCTGGTAGCTCTGCAAAATGTTGTTTACAAGCTCCGCATAGTTTTGAACCCTTCTGTTTCCCAAAAATCCTTTTACTACAAATTTAAAACTGTCCCAAGCCGCCTTTTCGTCGCCTTGAAGGAGCTTGTCGAAGTATTCTTCCTTGATAAGTTCTCCTATTTGTGGACCAATGAAAATACCTACTTTCAACTTTGCCTCACTTAGTCTGGGGAACTTTTCTCGTAAGTAAAGGCAGCTTCTTCTTGGTTCATGGCCTTTACAAAATTTTTCATCAGACCAAGCTTAAAATGCATAGATGGCAACCACTAGTGGTTGATTTTCCACACTGATGATTCCTGGTTCCAGAGATTTTCTGGCATGCCAGTCCTTTCTAGAGTAATGAAGGGACCGAGCTCTGCTGTTCCATTCACAAATGAAGCAGCAATATTTTGTGAATCCTTGTTGTAGTCCAAGTAGTAAGGCAATCACTTTTAGGTCACCACAGATTTGCCGTTTGAATTTATCGTAATTAATGGCTTACATCAGAATCTTCGTGTTCTCTTATGACTCATTATGCACTGAATGACCAACAGGAATAGAAGGTAGGGTGTTGCCATTGTGAAAGAGAACTGCTTTGAGACTGAACTGAGATGAGTCTATATAGAGTCGCCAGTCCAGAGGATTCTGATTAATATTGAGTGTTTGCATCAGGCCATCAATATCAGTGCAAGCAACAAGGCCCCTTTCCATTTTAAAGAACTGAACTAGATCTTCTCGCCTTTTACGATACACTGAAATTCTGACATTTTGTTTCATTACTCACTGTCTGGGAGCACAGTGCTGACACCTGTATCCCTTCCCAAGTAACTATTTTACGCATTAAGCCACACCTCATGTATCATGACATCTAGAGCCAAGAATTGAATTCTAAGGCCATATTTGGTCTCAGCACGTTGAATTGAAAAGGAAACAACTACCGGTATTTTGGTTACAGATACATTTTGTGTGTTGACCAGTGTTATTTGAAATTTCAAATTTGTCTCCCCACTTATCAGTTACAAATTAATAATAATAATACACCTTTAATTAAGTCAATGTTAATGTCAACAAAAATAATAATCCCACATCAATTACAGTGTTATAGATCAGTCGGTTCATTGATTAGTCTACGGGCAGGATGACCGACTATTCTTGGTTCAGTTCTCGGCAGGGAAAGAGATATTCTTTTCAGTAAACCATGTAGACCCACTGGGGACTCAGCCAGCTCCCTGCCCTAAGCATAATATCCCTTGACATACTTCGTAAGCTAAGAGCTTACCTTTGCCGGCGGGAAAGTTAAGCCTAATATATGTGGAGGTATGTAAGCTGTATTCTTCCACGTGCCTTCGTGGTGAGGTGCTTAACTAAGCAAACCAACAAATTTACGTTTAACTAACTGCCTCCATTCAGCAGGGCCCTTCCTTATAAGCTAATATGTAACCAGCTGTTCAAGAACTTGCACAAATTTAATTAAACCTGAATGTTCATTGCGGTGTACAAAACAGCCCGCCAGCTGTCCCTGTTTATGACCCAATGAATTAATCCCACATCATGCCATATTATTTTTAGGATAAATTTTAATTTTTTCTCTCATCGATAGGTGGTCTGAATTTTCGTCTGAGTACTCTTTTGCTTTCAGTTTTTCCAAACCCAATCCTGTACAACTTTAATTTTTCCCTGTATTGGTACAATAACAGTCCAATTTAATCTCTAAGTGTTTTTGGCATGAGAAACACGTTCATTTTAACACGTTTTCATATCACAAGTTGAGTGTTGTCTACGTTAAAAATAATCGTATTACATTCTTGATGTAAGTATGAATACATTACAAAAGTAAGGTAGAACAAGAATGAAAAATAAGGGTAATAACCAACAAATAAGTCATATTATTCTTTTCTTTCATTTAGTTTCAATAATCCAAATGTAAGGTTTAAAAACTTTAAGTTGGAATGGCAGCTTGGATGGGCTCTAGTCTTCCAACAACAATAAATATTTGTTCTCTAAAACATTTACATTTATTTGGCCATTCCGAAATAAGTACTTAATCGTGGACATTCTTCATGTTACGCCAATATTTCAGGTTTCTGATGGCAGCAAATAAAGTTAAAAGCCACATAAAACCCTACAACTGATAACTTTTCCGACGCCCGTCCCGTTCCGAAGAAAGGCTGTGTGTAATTCCAGCTAATCCATTGACATGTCATGTCTGCCATAATTCTGACATTTATAACAAACCGGCACTAATTAGCCGCGAAAACACGCTAGAAGGCAATCATGAGGAAAAAACTGTCGCCAACGCAAAGGACAGACACGTGTTTATGTAAGTGTAAACGAATGACTATGGACACAAATGACTATATCTTCCTAGCGGACACAACTGTATTAACTACTTACATTTTCACTTGAGGGAGGAAACGGTTTGTTTCCAGAAGGCTGTGTTCGGTTTATGTACTAGACTGCTGGCAAAGTCCAGATATCCCATCACAAATTATTACTCAAATTGAAAGAAACTTTTAAATCAGTGTTTTATATTTTCTGTTCTTTCTGCTTTATTGTTTTATCTTGGTCATTGGCCATGTGTGGTAATCTTTCTGCAATTCGTTTATACTTTTTGTTTAATATTTGCTTTTTCGTTAATACAGTAATATATTGTCGGAGATATATTATAAAAACCCTGAAAAGTTGAAATTGCATTCAGGAATACATTAGTAGTTCATTAACCTGTGGATATGCTTGATAAATTTCCGTTCAGAGTAACACGTCTTCCTATCTGCGATCTAGAAACGCAATTATTCAAACGTACAGAATTTTATCTCCCCCGCTTCTTATGTACCGGTATAAAATTTGGTTTCTTACATTGAGGTAAAGACATTGGTTGAGGGTGTTCAAAAACAGTGTGTTGAGGAATATATTTGGGTCTCAGAAGGAAGCAATAACAATAGACTGGAATTAGTCTCTTGCGGTGGAACTTCATAGTTTGTGCTCCTTGTTAAATATTCTGGCGATAACATCTAGGAGGGCATTGGCACACATGGGAGGGGAAAGAAGTGCATTCAGAATTTTGTTTGGAAAGCCTGAAGAAAAGAAACCACATGGAAGGCGTAGAAGTAAATGGGAGGATGTTATTAAAATAGATCTAAAGAAATGATATATGAAGGTGTGGACTGTATTTATGTTGCTTAGGGTAGGGAACAGTGGACGGCTCGTGTGAAGGCGGTAATGAACTTTGGGATTGCTGAAACATTGACTCTTTCGTTACTATTCAGGGAACCATCAGTTTCGGAGGAATTTCTCTGCTACATTAACTGGCTTTATATATTTTATTGTGTAAACCCCATTCTTGATCCACACTGTGGGCGAACTCAGGATCCGCTAAAGGTAAGCAATCAGTGAGAATTTTGAGGTAGCGTATTGGCACTGAAAGCTATTGCGAGCCAAAGTGCAGTTCATTTTAATTTAAACATTTGCAGAAAGTTAATTAGTAAATATGTTACGTTAATCAAATTACTTTTGGGTACAATATACTCTCGAAATGTACTCGCGCCCACTTGAGCTTCAAATGACGTCAGCATGAATGAACTGAAAGTGAGACAAATGTTTGCCACAAACAGTCGCTATGAACACGTACAGACAATGCCGGGAAACAGATAGCCTTGGATAATCCTAGCAGGGGAATCAGAAGGAAAACGAAGAACTGGAAGACCCAAAGAAAGATAGATGGATTAATACAGAGCCTCTAAGTATGAACTACAGAAGAGGATGCTAGAGACAGGGACATGTGGAGAAACTTAGTTTTGGTTGCAGGATCTCTGGATGAATGAAAAACGATATATATTTTGCATGAATGTGTTCTAACCGTGGCTGTACGCATGGCGTGAATAAGGATTAATGTTTCTTTTTGTTTTGTTTATTATTGACGAATCGTGGACTGCTGAGTTTTCATTTATATTCAACATGCTTTTATAATCCATTAAGTAAGTAAGTCCGAAGTAAAATTAAAGCAGAAATGACATGAATACACGAATATGCCCTGAACTGCAAGAATAAATCCAAAGTTACCTAGTCCACGATGTCTGTGGTGGAACACAATAGAGGAAAGATTGCTCAAGGATAATAAAATCTCTCGACGTTGTCATTGTAACCGAAACTAATTCAATGTCCGTGAGTTCTTGGAGAGTCAGTATTCCCTCCACTACTTAATGTAATTACCGTCAATTATGGAGCCCGAATATAGATTGCCCCATTCACTGGGCCCTGTTCGGAGGCAGCTGTATCAGTCCACATGCTCGTAAACTCTTCCTGGAAGAGTTGATTTAATATTGCCCTCTCGTCTGCGCTATGAATGCCATCGACCTGTAACGGACTTGAGTATCATCATCATCCCTTTCAATTACTTTTTTTCTTACCATTCATTGTGCAGTTGCTTTGTGTTTGCTTTGTAATTGATGTGTTTGCTGTTGAGCCAGTATATTGATGAAAAATATTGGTCCGAATAGAACTGAGTCGTTATTGTTATGCAAGTTATTGCTGGAGACCAAACAACTCAGTAACTTGTCTAAAGTGGCAACGCTTCCCACTTGTAACCGAGAGGCTGTCAATTCCATTCTCTGTTGGTACACTCGCTATCATGACTGAAGTACTTCATGGTTTTACTCATCCTGTCCATGCAGTTGTCTGGATAGTATCCCAGACTCTCCCACGGTCCGTCCTTCTGCATCCTGTCCAATTACTACTGACTACTCTCCCCTTCCATTCGACGCCTATATTCAGAAGCTGTGGCAGTGTCCTGCACTGCGCGGTATACAGAGATAAAACAGTCGCTCTAAGATTAAGCGTATCGACGACAGCCAGCCTGTGTTAACGCAGCATGGGCCCACAGACCCCCAAAACCCCACAAAACCGAAATTTAAAAAATAAAGATTTTTTTAGATACTATGATAGCAAACGGTTTTACGTGATTTACCATGCAACCGTAATCGGGCCATGAGATCTACTGATGACTAGCACACTAGAATTTAAAAAAAAAAAAACAAATTATTGAAATAAAAACAAGAAGACAGGACACTGTGAGTCATGGAACGTGTAGTTATATTTGTATGTATATGAATGCAGTTTCAACCAGTGTTGTGTTAGTTATAGTTACGACATGATTTTTAAAATCAGACATAAATTATGTATATCTTCAGGGTCTGCCTATCCCCTCCCCCGCCCCCCGCAGTGAAATGTTCTGGGTTCGCACCTGCAACGCGTAGTGTCCTGGTTCGCAGGTGATTCGGATGCTGTTCGTAGTTGTGGCAGAGTTCTTTGTGTGCTGGGCGCCTCTGCACGTGCTCAACACGTGGTACACTTTCAATCCCGAGGCCGTGTACCAGACAGTGGGCAGCACTGGTGTGTCTCTAGTGCAGCTGCTCGCCTACATCAGTTCCTGCTGTAACCCCATCACTTACTGCTTCATGAACCGAAAGTTTCGACAAGCCTTCCTCGGAGTTTTTGACTGCTACAGGTGCTGGAGGTAAGATGAAGGTAAAATTATTGTTACAGCCGACGAAGAGTGGGAGCGTTATTGTCATAATATCGAGACCGGCTCTGGAACCCACCAAGCCTTCTGTTCAATTAGTTCCAGGGGCTTTTTCCCAGAGGTAAAGCGGCCGATGTGTGAAGCTGACTGCTCACTTCCATTCAGTATCGAGGTTAAAATGCGAGGAGTTTTATCTTCAAATGTTGGGAAACAACACTAACAGATCGAAATTGGACGTTTGAAGTAATTAGGAGCGCTTTCAACTCAGAAAGTGCCTGCTAACACTCGGCCCACAGTCCTGTGTCTTCTTGTCTTACTTTTCAATATATGAAGGATGTAAAATTTAATGTCTCACATTAAGGAAAGATCATAGGCTGAGGCTGTTCCAGGATAGGGTGCTGAGGAAGATGTGTGAGCCCAAAAGGGAAGAAGGAACAGGAGGCTGTTGAAAATTACGAAATGAGGAGCTTCAAGATTTGAACTCCCAACCAAATCTTAGGGTGATACAATGAAGGAGAAGGAGATGGGCAGAGCGTGTATTACGCATGGGGGAGAAGAGAAATGCGGTCATGGTTTTGATGTGGAAACCTGAAGGAAAGAGGTCACTTGGAAGACTTGACTGTGGATTGGAAAATAAGAATAAAGCCGATCTTAAAGGAACAGGATAGGGGATCGCGAAAGGTATTTAATAATTAATATTTTATATTTAATATTTACTTGGATAGTGAAGCGAAAATATATTCTCTGTGGGGAAGATACAGAATTCTTTTGTCTGGAAGATGATATGAAAAGTTCACGGAATTGCTGAAGCCAGTAACTCCATCAAGAATAACTTTGGTGCATGTGGCCATTTTGCTTCGTAGGCAGTGCTTTTAATTTGCAGTATTTTGTGTGCCGACAACTGAAGGGCTTGCTTTGTTCTGCTGCTCATGCAAGTGCTCTTATCGTAAGAGCAGCATGCTTTTCCGGACGTCATACAGGCCACTAAAACTGTGTGGCAAACAACTAAGTCGGCTGTCTTTTCCTTGGTTAATCTGTACTGTATATCTAACGAGTACATTTGATGACGTCTTACTTATGAGTCGTATGTTGCTGGAATCGAGACACTAAATGGTAGGTGTGCCGAGGGGAAATTTAAAATGAATCAGTGCAGGTTGTTAAAATGAGATGATAATATTAAAGACAGTCATTGTCGATCATTAATAATATGATTGGTTGTACTGTGCAGATACTCCCCGACTTAGGCAGTTTCAAGTTACGCATTTTTTTATGTTTTGCTGGCCGTGCATCTCAGTATAATCTTAGTAACTGACCAACTTAATATACAAATTCTTGTTTTACAATAAGTTTATTATACACCTGTACATGTTTCGAGCAATATGTGCTCATCATCAGGAGGTCAAAATTATATTATACAGCATCTGGTATCGTCACGCCTGTAGGTGGCCGTCGGGTGCACCGGACGGCCACCTACAGGATGTGATCATACCAGATGCTGTATAATACAATTTTGACCTCCTCATGATGAGCACATAGTGCTCGAAACATGTAGAGGCGTATAATATACTTATTACAAAACAAGATTTTGTGCATTAAGTTCGTTAATTACTAAGATTAAAGTTACACAGTTTCATACTTACGCAGTTTAAAAAAAAAAGCAATAAGCAAACAAAATGTATAAACGCTCCCCGAATTTTTCCGTGTAAGAATGGAAGCGCAGTGAGATAAAGATGTGGGTGAATACAGGTGGGAGATAACATGCAGCGGGGCGGAGCTGGGTTTTTATATATACAGGGTTATTCGAAATGATTGTCGGGGTTTTAACAACTTGTCATCCACATTACACTTGAGACAGGGGTATATGTATTTTTTTTATTTAATAGACCAACACTCCAAGTTTTTGTTACATACCTTACAGGTGCTCTATATATGCACCCTTTGTAATACTACAAACATCAACACGATAATCGAGTTCGTTTCAAACTGTTTGTAACATGACAGCGGTTATGGTTTCAATGGCGGTTCTGATTCATACCTTCAGGTCTGGGATATTTGCGGGAAGAGAAGGAACGTAAACCTGATCCTTGACGTAACCCCGTAGAAAGAAATCACACGGGATTGCATCTGGAGAATGAGGTGGCTGTTGTTAAAACCCCGACAATCACTTCGACTAACCCTGTGTGTGCGTGCGTGTGTGTGCGTGCGGCGCGCGCCCGCCCAGCTCCGACTTCCGCAAAATTCGACTTCCACTGAACTAACGTGACTCTTGCTTTGGACGTCGACTGTTTGCTTCGTTGAAACTGGAAGTTGCAACAGTTTCGACCGTAGCCAACCCTTCATTAACCAAGAATCATAGGTCTGTCTCTCAGTGTGCCACGTAAAGTCTCTCATCCATCGCCTTTCTGACTGTCCCCCAACCCCAAGGAACCCAAATATATTACTGTTGTTTACCTGTCCCCAGCATGTACTGCTGCTGCTGTTGTTGCTGCCCTGATGTAGGCCCACTCCGAACTTTACGTGGCCAACACAGAGGCGATGCAACCCATGGAGGCTTGGGCGCCAACAACAACTCTGACCTGTCCGGCAACGACTCCACTGTGTTCGCCGGCAGAGCCAGTATCGGGGCCAGATCAGGTAAGATGCAAACACAGACCTTCGCTGAAGCAGGCGGACCTGAGGCACCGATGGATTCCTGGTATTGTATCTCCTGTTGCAGCAAACCGTTGACCAACTCCGTTTTAACTACACGGGGTTAAAAATAATTTTCAAAAATAAGCATGGGGATGGCTAATTCCAATTCAGTTTCGTTCTGCATAGGTCTAAATTGAATTATTTGAGTATTATGAAGTGTGCATGATGCGTTACTGGAAATGCAGAGGCTGGAAACTTTTGTTATATTTGCCTTATTTTTATTTAGTGTACTTCAATAATGTCAGTTGCCGTTTTAAGATGCCGCGGTTCGGATGGTGAGTTTCTGGAAGAGTTATGACTTGAAGCTTGGTTCCAGAAGTGGTGGAGCTGGAAGCCGAGGATCGTGTTTAGCAGCGCGGGGGTCGGAGAGGAACGTCTGCGTGCTGCCACTGGACGTATTGTCCAGAATCCGCCGCCTGGACGTGGTGGTTCCTTCCGGTATCGTATGACGTGGCGGCGCTCCAGTCCGCAGCGGAGTCGACAATTTGTCTCCGCATCTAATAGCCAATTTGACAGCAGCGGCAGTTGTAGTTGTAGCGCTTGTCGACCAAGCTCCAGTTCCAGCGACCTCTACTCTTAAGAAACCCGGGCCCACCGAACAAATTAAGGTAACCCTATCTGTTCTTCATCAAGCTGTGAAAATTACCAAAATGACGTATGGTTATGAAGCCTGTGACAGTACTGAGTATTTGGCAAATAAACAAAATGGCAATGTCAAACTAGATATCTTCCGTTTCCCACCATCTAACTTTTCAGTATGCGGAGCGGCAAAGTGGGAAAGTCATAGACGTTCTTTACAAATTAAAGAACGCCTGTGTGAAGACCAGATCCCTCTTTCCGCCTGTCACATAGTAGCAGCACATAAACCGTTCATCGGATTGTCATGATAATCAGCATTACAGTGCTTCGAAACAATTGTCGGGCACGCGCAATATTCGTGACAAATAGACGGAGTGACAGCTGTATTTTACGCAGATACGCAGTTGATCTTCTTATCGCAGGATGCATGGATTTTGACCGATATGGGTGAAGCTCTTTATATACGATCTCCAGATGCTGCCACTCAGGAACTGTGATTTCCGTGACAGCCGAGTGAAACACGTACGTTACTTCAGCTTATCAATGAAATTTTACCGATATTTTCTACAGCTCTCTTGTGTGCCGGATAAAATTACGTGCAGGAGGGTGTTCCTGAAGACGTACGGGATGATTTTGTGTGATTCATGAAATTGGGCGCAGTGAAACGATACTTATCTTTATGGCGTAAGTTAATATCTGTCCATACTTTTCCAAGTTTATTTTCTGCTTTGTGTGAAATCCTGTGTAAGAGGAATGTTGTTAAGAGTAAGCTCCGTGGCACTCGGCGTGGGGAAGCCATTGCTTTGTTTTACGGGCGTAAATCAAACGACATTGACGCGTGTGCCGTAAAACTGTATGGGCGTTCGCAAGCAACGCCTTAGCAACATCTGTGTGCTCTGTCACGGAACACAATATTTGCTGTTCTGTTCTTCTTGGTTGCTTTGGATTTACAGTGACTTCCCCTTTTCTGTCAACTCAACACAAGCTTCGTATTCTGCAAATGAGCGCGTAAAGTTTATGCTCGGTAGATTTGACTTTTACGCATGAATGTGTGTTTGGATTGTGATGTTCGGCGGTAAGAGTGTGCTGTGCTATCGGTCCTCAAAATACCAATTAACACTGACCCATGTCACAACCCAACCCACGGATCAGTACTATGAATGTGTCCGCGGCCCTCCATCTTCTTCGCCATAAACTTAACTGCATTGCGAAGTATATTGTCGAAACAAACATAACACAGCCGATCCCGGTGGACTTGCGGTCTGAGACATATGTATGCGGCTGATTGATTCCTAGGAGCGCGGGATCGAATCCCGCTGAGGGCATGGATGTTCGTCTGTTGTGTTTGTTGTGTGTTGTGTAGGTAGCAGCATCTGCGACGAGCTAACAAGTTCATAGGAGTACTAAGGGCTGTCTGTGTATCTGTCTGTGATTTAGGAACATGAACAGTGAAGCGACCTAGGCTCTAGTTTGACCGTTGCGCAATAGAAAAAAAGACAACTTTAAACGGTTATGGATAAATGACAGCGATGGCGGACAACGAAAATACAGTAGCAAAGTCCAAATAAAAAAGTAAAAGCAACTTTATTGCTTGAATAGATTGATTAAACGTGTATGAACATGGCTTCATAGAACGATTTACAATTACCAATTTGTAAAATAGCTCGAAAATGTTGCACACAATTATTAAAATTCGCACAATGCATGCGACATAATCAACTTTACTTCTAACACAACTGTTTAACTCATACTCTTGTATAATATACAAATTAAGGCATTGTTACTTGTGCGTATTGGGCGGTAGGGGGTGTAGCACGCGGGTGGTCTGACCGACTGGCTCGACTCTTTGTACTGAAAAAGCCTTACAAATGCAGTCAGTTCTACTGCATCGCGATAGGCGCCTTCTCGTGAGACAGAAAATTCTCGTATAATAATAATAATAATAATAATCTCAGGAGACAGAAATGTGATTAAAAAAGAAGCCGAGAAGATTCTAAAATATGAAGACCTTACAATAGGAATACAGCGCATGTGGAATGTAAAAACAAAGGTGATCCCAGTAATAATAGGGACGACTGGGACTATTTCAAAGTCATTCAGAAAATACGTGAGCAACACACCAGGAAAACATGAAGTCAAGTAACTCCAGAAAACAGCCATATTGGGCACTGCACAAATACGTCGGAAAGTACTAATGTAAAAATACGATAGATTCAACACTTAAACTAAAGATATAAGCACCATGAATAGTAACAAAAGAATACCTGCAACACTGTATTCCCTAGGGACATAGTTTGTCTCAGGAATATAAGTATAAATACCCTGCATAAAGGAGATGATGATGATGATAAATAGTAGTAGTAGTAGTAGTAGTAGTAGGTTTGTTTTAATATCTTCACGCCTATCGCTGAAATAAAGTAATGACCAAAGCGCGTTTGCGAAAGTGTGCGATATACAAACAGCGTTCACCTATTCATCAGTCGCGTTAGAGCCATTTCGCCTTAAGGAATGACCCGTGGTAGCAGAACTGATTATACATGTATGTGGACATGATTGCTTAGTGCCATACACCCGGATAAGAACTGAACAGGAAGCTGTTGTAACTAACGGATGGCCTAGATTTAATTGAAATGCAAATATATGTGTGATCTGTCATACCACTGTCCGCCCAGTTTAGTTGGATAATAAACTGGATAAGAGGCTCTCTGTGACCCGCGGAAGCCGATACTTCATAAAACGAAGGATCAAAGTACTAAATCCTGTAGAATGTGTGTCGCATGTCAGCAGGTCTGTTTGAATACACATGTGGTGGTCTTTTGTCCTGAAATATTTTCTTACGGCACTGCAGCCTTATCTATAAACCCTTTTAAACGGAATGGGGCCAAAATGACGTCCTGGTAGCGAGAAATTGTCAGTGAAGTAATTCTATATGAGAAAATAATTTTGGAATGATGTATGAAAGAAAATTGTTGCTGTCCTAAAACTGCTTTGAGCACGCTAATGGGTTTTGATGGAGTAACGTAAGACACCATTTTCCCTTCGATCTGTTTACTTCTGGGTAGGCAGCGATACATGTCAGCTGTTCCAGAGGCAAATATTTATGGAGCTAAGATGATGAATGAGGCCGGATTCAATTCTTATTTGTCAACACATTCAGTGATATTGCTTGCTGCTGCTGCTGCTGCTGTTGCTCCTGAAGTGCCTAGTGTACATACATACTAGTACACATACGGCATCGCTAGTGCGACAAACGTAGGCCTTCGACGTCACTTTGGGTCTATACGACCGTATCGCTATGGGGATGGTCGCTACGTTTGTTGAATATTATACAAAGAGAGAGCTTATAATCTGCACCCCTTATATGATATTTCTGGGTTATTATTTTGGTCAAGAAGCAAGAGATATTCATAAAATGTGTCTTCCATGTCCACGTGAATTGAGACGTGCGTACACAAAACAATCTTGTCCGGAAATCGGAATCGTAGAGAACAGTTGCAAAATGTAGTCATATATGGTATGATGGTGTAATACCTAAATTGAATCATAGAAAAATAACTCGTGAAGCAGAGAAATGTACAGATGTTTGTATAAAATCTCGATTGAAGCATTAATTTAATGCCTGCGGATTCAGACAGAGCAGGGTATTTGTTGAACAGCTGAACTTTTTTCGTCTTTTGACTAAAGTATATAAACCATGGAGTTACGTTATTGTATTTATGCCTATATGTGTTTGCCCCTGTACATACGCGCCTTGATCTGTTTTATATAGTTCTTTGTTTGCGAAAGTTAACTTGGGTGACGTTGCATATGGTTCGGCAGTTGCAACCTCTTAGTATTAGGATGATTAATGAATATCAGGAGGGAAAACAGAATGCAGTGAAGTAACCAGATTGTAGGTATTGCGTCGGCATTTTCGTGGTAGAAAATCAGAAAACACGAAAATTCGCAGGTTTGGTAGTCAGCCTTGGGGCCCAATTATAACACAGGACCTCTAGAATAAGAAGCTGGAGTGATACCCACGTAACCCCTACGTTCATCGCACATGGCTGGACGTAATATTCAACTGCCTATGTGATTTACTGCCAGCAATAAAGATAACTAATAAGCAACGTCGGGGCGTGTAGAGCAAGAGAAGTACTTGGCTTGGTGTTAGCTGTTTCCACCACACGCTCATATCTCACATGCAGCGACCCTGTCACGGAACACATCCCTAGGGCGCAGATCTGCGCTCTGACCACAAAGCCAAATGAAAAGCTTTCCCTCAGGCAAAATGTCGTAGCCCTCAGCTGTGGTACACCGAACGGCGTGTCAGCCTTCTGGTGTGTCTTTGTTGTTTTGTGGAGCAGATAGTTGATGGCATGTAACCAGCAGAAGGAAAAACAGTGGGAGCTTACAAATGGTGTATTACAGAAATTAAATTCCTTGGAAATCCTTCTTTTAAATCATTAATTAATAATTAATATGTTACTCTTTCAAATTAACCATTTTGTTGGCTGTTCTCAATTCGTCATGTGCTGAAATGACGACACAGGATGGTGGTAGGTTGTCAGCCTTACGCACCGGCCGCCTTTACCTCTATGAAATTCTCCTGGTACTCATTTCTGTTAGAGGCTGAGTGGACCCCAGGGCCATAGTGCGAACGGAAGAATTTTATGTCAATGAAAAATCCAATGACACCAGCTGGGATTCTTTTTATTGTTCGCATGTTTTACGTGTTTCCGTCTCGACATACAGAGCAATGTACTCTCCCTATTACTATCTTGGAGACATTTGCGTACATCATATCTTGATTGTTTATGCACGGTGTGGTGGCATATTTCTCCGTGTTATCTGTGGCTGTTCCTGTCATGTACGCACGGGGAGGGATCGTTGATCCTCGATTATTTTTCACTCTTGCCTGTTTCCGGGCCTGTTCCCTGTACGTATAACGTCCGTCCGTTCACATCTTCCTCTTGCTGCTCAGCAGGTGGATGCTGTCGTCATGTAGTGTCTAGTAGTGTGAGGTAGTTCCCTACGCGCCTGCTCCTGCTCGGTAATTGATATAACTTCCATTTTGACCGTCTCATGAAGTCCAGGAAGTCGTGCAGAGTCAGGCCCCGCTGTCGACTGTTCCGGAACATCACAAATTTAGCCAACATACACAGTAATGCGTGGTGGTGTGTCGTAGGCCATAAGGAAAATTGTGGTCGTAACCGCCATTTTTGGGGTTTCTGTACGGTAGCGTGCATAGCATCGTCGCTATTACGTGCCTCGTCGAATCCCACATTAACTCTCCTTCCACACGCCCAGTTATGCGATGTATGAGAGTATCCTCGTCGCAGTCTTTACAGCAGTCCGTGGAGGACATACGGAACTAATGCATCCCCTCATTCGTTGGGAGAATGTGATGTATAGCCCTGCACCACACGGCTCTGTCCATGTCCGTTATTGGTGCTGATGTTACGTTCTTCCATAATGTCTGCCCGTCTGAATGCGGCAACGGCCTTTTTATTCGCATGTCCGGCGCACTGAATATCGTTTTGAATGTCACATAAATGCGCTTTTTATAGGCCTTTGGTGCCTCCATCCCCCTTGCCATGGTACGTAAGCGGAGTCTAATACATAGCAGTGTATATATTCCAGTGTCACTGATATTGTGTCTCTGAATGGAGGATTCGCCAACTGCACTGCCAAATTCCATTTCCTCATCCATCCTGCTGTTAGTGTCCCTTGCTGCCGTCCCTCTGTCTGTAGTCGATATAGAAGTAGTGCTCTACAAATTGCCAACACATGTACCAGTTCCTACCCCATCCTCTTTCCTTCGTTGGAGGGTGGACAGGGGAACTGTGAATATGTCCCCCGCCATATGAACAACGATATCGTGGTGTCCAGCTGTCGTATACAGTGAGCCGGTGGTGGGTATATCTGAGCCACATACCATAATTTATCCAGTAGGTAGTCGTGGATAAAGCGTATCCGTCTGTCCAGGCTCAGGTCTTTGTAGTATGTGTCTTTCGCTAGTGCGCATACTCGCTAGGTTACTCTTGTCCAGGTCATATGCGCGGATGCGTTCACTTTGTTCGTGAATCTGAAACCTAATATTTTTGCGTAAGTTCGGCATGGAATTCCATTATTCTTGTCTTCGTATCCCATGCTCCAAATGCCAATGCTCGAGATTTCCGCATGTTGACTTTCGCTCTCGTCGCCGCCTCATAGGTATGTAGAGCTTCCTGCTGTCTTCGGACACCTCCCGGTTTCGTCAGGTATATAATCACATTTTCCGCGTATGCGATAACCGTCGTTTTGGCGTGTCTCCGCCAAATTTGGATGCCCGTAATGCCCCAATAGAGTGTTTAAGCACAGTGCAAATAACTGTATACTTAACGGAGATCCCTGTCTTATGGAACTGTTGATCGGAATCGGGCTGGATTCGAAACCGTGTATCTGCATCTCCGATGCCGCCTTTTCATACATCGCCATTATTCTTTGTTGGAATCTCTTACTGAATCCGTGCACTTTTAGCACCTCTAACAAATAGGTATGTGAGATTTTGTCGAGCGCCCCACTGAAGTCTATGGACACACTGCATATTGGGTTCTTTGTAACTTATGCGTGGGCGATGGCCTCTCTTACCGCAGCTACTGCTTCGAATACTGAGTTCCCTTGAACACAGCAGTGCTAGTTTAGGTGAAGTACTGCAGCGAGCCAGGGACGCATTCTGTCCGCTAGTATCCGCGCTAAAATTTTATAATCAGTGCTCAGCAGTATCAGGGGCCTGTATCCGTCTACGACCGTGGGTTTTGCGTCTTTGGTAGGCAGACAATTAGACCCTACTTTTGTTTATCCAAAATTCTACCGTCCATATACATGTGGTTCATTATCGTAAGCATTTCGTGTTTTATCAGGTCACATGCAGCCCTGAAGAATTCTAAGCAGATCGCATCCTGGCCATGTGCTTTATTCGCTTTCCCCTGTTTTGTTCCGTGCCTTAGCTCCTCCAGGGAGATTGGTTCTTCAAACGCCGTGTTCGCTTAGGGTGGAATGGAATTCAATCCGCTTCCTTTTAGGCGCCGTACGCTCCAACCGTGTACCTGCACGTGGTTGTATTTGAAACACACCTGTTCAGTGAAGACCCGCAGGATCGTCGCCGTCGATGTCTGGAGATTCCCATTGCCATCATATATCTGGTGTATCGGTCGCGATTTTTGTCGTTTTTTGTGTTTTAAAGAGATTATGTAGGAAGAATTCCTCACCCATGAGTCTGTCCTGTTCATTTGTATCCACTAGTAAACGCTGTAGGTGGACGCTGTTGAGACAGACAATTTTCACCTTAAGTCTCCTCAGCGCGAATGCTTTGGACGTTTGGTTATTCGGACCTAGAAGTACATTATAAATGGCAGCGTTGTAAAAATTCTTCGTCTTGATGCGGTCACTGTTTCGTTCCGTACCTTCACACGTAAATAATTGTTTTATCATGCGTATGACGTAGCGTTCCAACCAGTGGACTGTTTCCGGGTAGTGTTTCATGTGTGTCTTCCATTCTTCCCAGGAACCTTTTATCTTGTCTCGAAAAGGCTGCACGTTTAGATATGATGTTTTCATTCTCCATACTCCTTTGCCAATATGTATATATGGTGCGTCCATGTCTATTCGCAACAGTACCGCTAGATGGTCGGTAAAGGCCGCCGCCACTATTTCTACCCCTTTTTGGACGCCTTAGGTTCCCTGTAACATATAAACTATGCAGTGTGACCGTTCCAGTGGGTGTGTGATGATTGAATATTTGCCTGTTGTCTGTTGCTTCCCACACGTCACGAGACCGAGGCCCGGAAGTAGCCACTGTAATGCTCTGCTACGGTTGCGATGTCCTGTACAGTCCAGTGTGGAGATCACAATTTAAAGTCACCAGCCTTTAAAATTTCATTTGTGGTATGCGGCATCAAGTCTATTATGTCCGTATTATAGAACATTGCCCTCTCAGCACGGTTTTCTGCACCGGACGGCGCATATATGTTTAAGATGTAAGTATTGTTATAGTACGCTGATATCCCTCTTTCCGTTGGTAATCGCTTTATTCCGTATAAGTTCAGGCCCACTTTGGTGAGTATCGCTGTCCCTCTCCCTGTGGTGCCAATCTTATCGTAGACTTGGTAACCCCGAAGATTGTTGATGTTTGTGTGCGCCACTTCTTGTAGGAGTGCAAAGTCCACGTCATGTCTACGCAAAAATTCACCAAGCATCATAATTCTGGCGCGTGACGCAATCCCGTTGATGTTTATAATTGCCATTCTCTATGTACAGCCCATCTAGTAGGGGGTGGTATATGCTGGCCTGATTAGGTTTCTTTGACGATTAGAGTCACGTTTCGCCACGCGTCCGTTCCCTGGTTGAGGGGTCATCGCGCTTCGTTTTGATCTTCTACTTTCGTGTTGGCCTTGTCTGCGTCAGTGTCACGTGTCTATCTTCCTCATGTGTGTCTATCTCGTCTGCTATTTGGTCTCTGTCGTCTGCCTCCTTATCTCCGTTGTCGTCGGAATGTCGTCCTGCGCCATTGTTGCCCGGTTCTTCTGCTCTTTCCCTCCTGGGCATCCTGGTATCGCGCTGTGTGTGTCCTGCCATCATGTCCTCTGTGTTACCTTTGTAGCTTCTGTATCCATGCCTGCTCCGTCCATATACGCATCCGTCATCGCACTGTATCAACCGTCGCAGCGATCCAGGATCTCTGTTGTGTGCTGAAGCGGTGTGTATATATCGGTATCGGTTCCCTCCTCTCGTTGTTTACCTCGCGGGCTTTCGGAGCGATGACGTCATTAGGAATCTTTTGTGCTTCGGCACATTCTCCCGTATCCATTCTAGAACTGGAGTTCTCTCCTTCTCGCGTCAGAACATTAGTCCATGTGACATTGACTGGTGTGGGTGGGTTGACAGTTGTTTTCCTGCGCGGACAATCATGATAGTGGTGATGGCTATCGTTACAACAATAACAAGTCGATGGCTGTCTCTAATAAGAAACCAAGACTCTGTGGTCTGCTGTACTTAAATGGGGCGGGATATGCTGTTTTAATCCTATACACACGATCCTTATACCATTCGAAACCGGGTATCTATAGCTCGGGACCACAATTACTCAGTAATGTTTTTAACACCTCCATGTTTCGACAAGGCTCCTCGTAATGTTATGTCCGAAATTTCTGGTGGGATGTTTGCAATTCTGATTCTCCCACCCTCATTCCTGCCTCTTCCACTACTACTGTTTTCAACTCACCTGTTTCTTGATGATATACCAGTCGTCCTCGTGTCATCTCCATTATTGCAAGCTTGCGCTCATTGTGTACGAATTTTATACCCACCCTTCACCGTGGTCCGTCGATCTGGATCATCCTTGTGTCAGACCCCTGCAGTCGCAAAGTCTCATGATTCCATACGTGTATCTGGAAAGCTGAAATCCTCGGACTTTTCGGATCGAAGATGCATACTATGGTGTTTCGTCTATCCCACATCGTGATCCGTAATACGGCACTGTTCAACACACTTCACTCTTATGTTACACCATCTGGTACCACAACTAATGCACGTTCACCTCAGCTCGCTCTGCGCTCTATGACCACTCACCACCACGACTCAAAGCAGAATGGATCGAACCAGCGACCTTCCGATTTGTAGCACAGCACCTTAACCACTGTGCCACCGCGGTCCCGTGACATCGAGTTGCAGAGCTTAAATAAACATACTATGAAGTTCAATCATGTCTGAAATTATTGAGAAACAGAAATGTACTATTTTTTCTTACTTAAGCTTTCTTCATGTCCGTGAATTGTGCCATGGGCTGTCACACGTTCAAACCGCAGTTAGGTGTACGTCCAAATTTTGTAGCTTGAACGAGAAGTGTAACCTTACATCTAGAAAGATTAGAGGTTACACTGTCCTTGTGAAGAGCACCGAAAGATATAAAATTACTCCGTACACTTCACAATATATACAATAACCACGAATATAGGAACATTTATGAATGCAGTTTGAATCGTAATGCCAATTTTCTCAATTTTCAGTACAGCTTACAAATTCTTAACTTCATTGATGATTCCTGTGTATGTTTCATCTACTCAGTATATGCTGAGATGTAATAAGGAACACACATTTCGGGCGAGGAACTTTGTTTCTTATTGGATTCCGTATTAAAAATTTCTGTAAAATTGAGATTTCTGGAAATGTAATACAGTCAATATACATTCATTTAAAATACCTACAAATGCATCTTGTCTTTAAAATATTGTAAAACCTTATTTGGTTAAAACACTTTAAAAACATTCATAGGTCTCCAACATGTTTCGGTTGCTATTTTTCAACCGTCATCAGGGAGACTTAAAGTTCTGCTAAATTTACTTATGTGCGTTGTATATATGGTGATAATGGTGTTGTGAGAGCATGTCGTTATATGTGGCTGATGTTTCCGGATATGTTATGACCGGTCCTCCCCTTGTCTATCAGAATCTTCGAGTGTAATACAGTCAAATTCCCGTATTATTTTCCCCAAATTTTGTCGAAATTGATTCAGTACGTTTAGAAATGAAATGTTTTGGTCTTTGACATGAAGTTTTCACGTTATGCACGTTGAGCGAAGAATGTACGGTGTCAAACTGGCACAGCGAAATAAAAATCCCTGCTACTCACCCTCCCTACTGTGTCGTTTCCTGTCCAGTGTGTCACGCTGTTTGCCTAAACTTCGTTTCCTTAGGCGCACCCTTATCTGCAGCAATACTGCCTGTAGCCTGTTTTGTGTATCTCCCTTTACCAAAACGCATGTTTTTCACCACTTTTTTTCTATAAAATCTCTCAAGAAAAGACACCACTGGAAAGAACTCGACGTGGTTGAAAGAAATGAGAAAATAATACGACATTATGCTTGGAAATCATTAAAGTGGTGGTTCTGAAACTTTCCGAGTATGAGAAGCCCCCCCTCTTAACTTCAAAAAAATTTCACGGACCCCCCACACACAGAAAAATACATTTAGGCCCGTTAATTGTGAAAATACGTACCGACAAGAAAACATTTATTAACATAGTAACCGCAGTAAAGGAATTCACAGTTGATATGTCACAACGACACATGCAGTAATTCTAATAACAGCAGTATAATTGCGAGGCGTAGGATTTAGTTACTGCATAGCAACTATGATTTAAAGCGCCTATCGACTGCCTCCACAGGCCCCCGGATGACCTACCCTTACGTTTGAAAACCACTGCCTTCAAAGGAAGGACAGCGTGGGCGACTGATTCCTGGGGGGGGGGGGGGGGCAGACCGGGGGAGGGGAAAGGGGAGGAACCTCTTTAAA
>Ga0123352_10004758_pt1 | contig 20132 bp, 9 predicted proteins | sample TergutLab28metaG_FD_89700 | JGI IMG/M metagenome (GOLD analysis project Ga0123352, IMG submission 89700) | Labiotermes labralis P1 segment gut microbial communities from Petit-Saut dam, French Guiana - Lab288 P1 | ecosystem: Host-associated > Arthropoda: Insects > Digestive system > Gut ...
TATATATTCCTGACAGCCACTTTATATCAGGGTTACAGAACAAAGTTTTTTAGCCCTTTCTGATAACTCAGTGCGAGTTATATGTTCAGTCCATCGCCGTTTTAATAAGTGTTTAAGAGTACATTGTGATTGTTTTCATTGTTTGATAAGTACTTTGCATTCTCCTGCTGCCTCCTCCCTCCTAGGTATAACTAAGGTTTATTCCCAGCCGCCTCTTCTCAAACGCCCTCAATATTCGCGAAAGCAGCTGTTAATAAATCATTATTACTAACTTGGTTTGCCTTGGAATTTGTCCATTTCAGTGTGCTCCTCCTCGTACCAACGGTCCAGGCCCTCTTCTACGCATTCCTTCCTTATATTTCTCTCTGTTTTCATACTAACCTCAACATTTGCGGTCTTTCTTCCCACGTTCTCCAAATGTTGTTTCTTACATTAAACTTTTTGTCTTCTTTATTCCCCGTTCTTTCCGTAACTCCATACTGCTCAGTTAATTTGTTCCATTCGTCTTACAAAATTCTCATCCTGCTTCAATTTATCCACTGTTGAACATACGAACAAAATAAATGCCACTACTTACACTTAACACTATTCAGATTTATCAGGATGAGTTAGTTCTTACCTCACAGAAACACGACGTTTCTATTTCACAAGGATCAGTCGCTTAATTCTGTTTAGCTTAATAATCGCTGTATATTCTGATACAAACACGAAGAATAACGAGCAGCGTGATATAGCGTAAAGCCTAAAACTTGCGTTTGGGAGGTATTTGGTTCTCGTATCGACAGAGAAACCGGCTATCCTGGTGGAAGATATTTGTGGATTACTTCATCTCTTTAGTGAGTGTACCGGGAGGGTGCGCGTACCTTGATTTGGTGACGTTCATTTTCTTCCAGACTATTTAAATTCATAATTGAACTCTAATTCTACATTTAGACGGGGTATAGTCTATGTACTGACAGCCTCGTACAGTAAGTCATAAATGCATGAATAAGTATGAAACCGTTAAATGTAATCTACCAACAAAGCATAGAACTTCGTAATGCTGAAGAAGGTGGTACACATCACGTGCTGTGTTGTGACTTTCTCACGCCTGGGTTGGGAATTTAAATTTTATCCCTTACTTTATCAAAAATATCAGTACTATTTGTGGACCTGGTAGCTCGGTCGGTATAGCGATTGAGTTACGGGCTGGACGGTCCGGGATCGAATCCCGGTTGGGACGAGATTTTCCGCCCTTCCGGACCGGCCCTGGGGCCCACCCAGCCTCCTGTAAAATGGGTACCGGGCCTTTCCCGGGGGTTAAGTGCGGCCGGGGCGTGATGCTGACCACTCACCCCCTTCTAGTGCCGCGGTCATGGAAGAATAAAGTTATACCTCTACCCACCCTCTGGGCCACAGCGGGCCTGTAACGGGAACACTTTCCCTTTTTATCGGTACTATTTAAACAGAAGAAGATTAAAGTTTTGAGATAGGGAGAAAGTTTTGAAGAATTAAAGAGAGGTTATGGGCCATTCTCAAAAATGCAGTAAATATTCTTGTTGCTAAATATATATAATGAATTCCTTGGGCTGTTCTAAGTGCTTTCGCTTTTGGCTAAGCAGGTATTTGAAAGGTTATAGAGCTCCCGTACAAGTTCTGGTACAACAAAAATTTTATCACAGACATATACATAGCTAAAGGCGAAGAAAAACTAATTTTGAATTGTTTAGCGGCACCCGGAAATTAAGGAGAAGGCCTTAAGGCTGCAGGCAGCACAAATGAAACGCCAGTAGATTTTATTAAAGAATAAACTCTTTCTGATCCCATGCATTCGTAAAACAAACAACGGATGGATTTTTGAGTAAAAGTTAGACTCTTATCTTTTCCGAGTTGTATATTAAAAATGCAATTGTACAAATATAATATTTGAGCCCAGATAAGTGAGTCAGAACTACGTCTCTCCACGGGCTAGAAGACCGAGGAATTGAGTTCCGATTCGCAGGATGATCAAGATTTTTTTTTCTTGTCCAAAGCGTCGTTACCGGCTCTGGGACCCACTCAGCCTTCTGTCTAATTTCTTTCTGGAACTGTCTTCGGGGGGTGAAGTGGGAGGGTTGTAAATATTATCACGTTACATATATATAGCGTCCCACTTGGTTGAGGCTCTGCGCTACAAGCCGGAAGGTCGCGGGTTCGATTCCCGGTGGTATCATTAGAATTTTTCATTGACATAATCCTTCCGGCCGCACTATAGCCCTGGGGTTGACTGAGCCTCTAACAGAAATGAGTGCTAGGAATATTTCTTAGTGGTAAGGGCGGCCGGTGCGTAGGGCTGACAACCTTACCACCTTCATGTGCCGATTGTCTTGAAATCTGGAAGCCTGAACCTTCTGAAGCCCTCAGGGCCTGTCCAGGCCTGTAATGGGATAGCTTTACCTTTTACATATATAGCGTCCAGGTTAAGAATGTGTAGATTCATGAGTCTAAAAGTTTATTCACCCCTGCATATGACTTCACGGTAGAGGCCAGTGTTGCACAAATGTTCCAGAAAACTAGCAGCCACTTTAAAGTTCTAGGTATCAGAATATTGAGATGAAGCTAGTGTCACACTGAGGACCCAGAAATATTAGGTGCCACCCTGCAAAAATTTAGACTCCAGCGTGATTTGGCTTCCAGCATTCGTGCACACCAGTCATAAGCTGTAGTCGAATTAAATTCAGAAATATGTTAATTTCCTCTTTTATCGTTAAAGAAATAGGCCTAATTATTGCTAGTACGTCTAAACGGCCCTACTTTAAATCGAATATAAGCAATTTTATGGTATTCTATCTCCCCGAAGAAAATTCAAATCAACGACACTAAACATTGAAACAAAGATATGACTGTGGTCATTGGAGAAAATTTGAGTTGCGAAACATACCGCTTATTGTCAGATTGATAGTGATGAACGAAAATTAATCGTGACTTAACTATGACTTGTTTCCCCCTTAATTGACTAACCTATTTTTGCGCACTGAAGAAAATAACTAAAATTCAAAATGAATTGTACCCCATAGCTTTAAAAATATTACGTGTTTTCTCGCTAAGTTATTTATTTATTTTTTGAAATACCACAAGACTTCCAGAAAAATGCATGGGACGTAAAGTGTGTTTCGTTTTTCTCTGTAAGTTTATTGCAAAAACGTTTTTGCTGCAGCTAATTAGAATAGTTCACTGGTTAAGGGCGCAGAAATTTATTGCGGTATTGTAAATTTTCTTTATTCTATTCCATCTTCAACCAAACTCAAATGTATCATCTCATAATAGTGAATCTCCTCTGTAACATATCTCACGACAGCTCGTTAAGGGGTTATGCAATTGTTACATATTGACAGACGGAAGGACAGACACGTGGCGTGAGTAATGGATACAGTTGTAAAAAATTTACGTTATGAACAAGCCAAAAAGGAGCACAGTTTTATAGTTGTAACTAAGAATAGTAGTTCTGTCGACTGTAATGAAATACCTAGCCTTAGGTAATATGATGCTAATGTATTTTTCGCAGCCGCAGTTTTGCGCGCACCACCCGTTGATAAACGTGACAGTGACGTTTCTTCATTTCGTTGCGTGCTCGACTCCGCAAAGACAGCCATGACATCAACCCATGGTCTATTGTGTACGGACACCGGCATTGATGTGTGTTGGTAAATGCATGAAGATCCTGGTCTCTCACGACGAGATGGATTACAGGTTGAACTGAAGGTTAGCCCGTCTGTCACAAACCCACGTTATGTATCATTGGGAATGATGGGCTTATGACGTACTTCTTTGCTGAGAAGGAACGGTATTCATCTCGGACAGTAACCTTTCTTGAGTTTTGTTTCTTTTATTTTGCACCACAAAATCAGAGTTACCAAGAAGAAGAGCTGGAGACCGTTACAAGCATGTTCTTTGAATTTATTTATATATTCAGACTAACACAACTAACAAGAATGCTGTGTATTTTACATGTTCACTACAACGTGATTCAGTCGATTTTTATGGCCGTCATGAAGGAGATGCAGAGTTTTCATAAGAGAGAAAGTATGTCTAATAGAGAGAAGCTTCTCCTTTACAAGCAGTGGATGCCTAATCAGTAATAGAAACTATTATTCCAAATAGTGGAATGATATTAAAATAACAAGTTTACTTGCAAGAATAGACAAAGCATGCGTAAGAGTAAGTCTGGTTCAGTACAGAACGGTGTGTTTTTTTCCTGTGGCGCTGCGGTCCAACGCGGGCCATGGCCTCCTCATTCTTGAGGTTTCTAGATCACACACAACGACGCATCACAGTCGGTAGGACTCCTCTGGACGCGTGATCAGTGCGTCGCAGAGACCTCTACCTGACAACACACACCACTCACAACAGACAGACATCCATGCCCCCGGTGGGATTCGAGCCCACAATCTCAGCAGGCGAGCTGGGACCGCACAGAACACTGGTAGTAGTGGACAAATCTGAATACGGCTGGTCACAACTAACAGTACGCAGTATCTTATATTGCTGTTTTTAGGGATGTGACGCCGTGAATTCTGATACAAATTTAGCGACGTTTCGGAGGAATTTACTGCCTATATCATCATTCCATTCGCCGTCTTACTGTCCTGAAGTTGCAGGTAGTATTTCTGTCTGAAATGTCCGTATGTCTGTAACAAGCCTTGCTGCATCTCATCACAGAATCTTCTTAGCGACAGCCTTAAATATGTAAAATTTCATATAACCATAATTTACAGCATACAGTCTTTCTGTTGGTTTACTTCTTCGTTTTGTTCATCTACGAAGGAACACTCGTACGTCTGTGGCCCATTTAGATTCATAATTAATTACCGAAAGAATAAATCCTTTTCGAACACGTGATATGACTCGTCATTGAGCTTAACCAACTAAGAAATACAAATATCTGCCCGTGTTCTCCACATAGCAAACCGATTGCACAACGCTTTTATTGGAGATGTGCCACTAAACTAAAATAGACGCGTACTCAAATACATTTCCTACCTCACAGAGAACTGAATGCCCCAGTTATAAAGACCATTGGGTTCGTGATGCATTTGATACATTCTTTGTTGTGTGAATCACCGAAACCTCATTGTCTGTTCCTTGGGGAAAAATAAGAGTACTGAGTGAACACACATTAACTACTGGATCTCAACACATGCACTGTCACTGTGCAGGTACGTGATATATTTTTCAGCGGCGTATTGTTTGCTGCAATAATTGGACCAATATTTCGCGTGAAATGGCCTTTTAGGAGAACTGCCGCCTGGCACTTAGTCAAGGTGAAGGTAAAGTTCACCGTAGAACAGGTCACGAAGGCCCAGAGGGGGAGTAGAGATATAGCTATATTCTTTCTTTAACCTCGGCGCTAGGTGGGGTGGGTGGTCAACGCCACGCCTCAGCTGCTTTGCCCCCGGGAGAGACGCAGTTCCCATTGTATGGGAGGCTGGGTGGGCCCCAGAGCCGGTCTGGCCGGGAGCGGAATATCTCGCCCCCACCGGAATTCGGTCCCCGGACCGTCCAGCCCGTAGCGAGTCGCTATACCGACTGACCTATCCCGGCCCATGTAGTAGACTAAAATTCGTTAGCACCTGCTGAACTTAACTGTGTGACCATATTTATCCTGAAGTCACGGGAGTAGCAACATTATTGCATACCGGAGGTAATCCGTAAATTTAATAAGATATTTGCTTCTCTGAAAGGTGCTTTCACTCTGAAAATGGAGGCAGCAGTTCCCTCCGGAACGTTAGTGCATATCTAGGCAATTTCGTGGGGTCATATTCTAGAAATCCGAATTTTAATAGTCATACTCTTGATAACGTCAACTTTCGTGTTGTTCTACTTTTCTTAAACTCTGGGATTAGGTAATATTGGGTCAGGATGTTTTCTGTAACACTACATTAAAATAAGAATTAAGCTACGAGGCTGATCTCAGTGTAGTTTCGTTGGGAAACCAGCCATTTATTTCGTTACGCTGTCAGTTTCTAGCTAATCTATCAATTAAACTGTAAATCAGATATTTCGTACGGCAGTCAGTAAAGGGTCTACTGAGCTAGTTCGTTAGCTGCTACATTAATCACCCATTTATTTATTTCGCAATTGATTTATTCGCAGTACTTTCTCGCACCACTATTTGCATAACACTGCACCTCCAATTTTCAAATAAATGCAGCATGTCGCTAGGGGGGAAAAGCAGTTCCTTGCCGCGTAATATATACTGCATCCTTGCTAGCAGCTGCGTTTCTTCTGTGCGTTGTGCCTAGCTACTACTTTAAATTGGTAGCGTCTCTGTAGAAAATTGGATTCGTGAGGGTCGTTTGTATAAGAATTTGTTTCATGGAGCCCTGGTGTGTGAGCAAGGTCATGGCAGATTCTGTATAATGAAGCCCATCACACAAAGAAGCTTTGTTATATAACAAGTTATTATTTCGAGAGAATCTTACGTCATGGTTACTACATCACATTTATACTTTTGTTATTACAATGTCCGAATGATAATTTCTTCAAAATCTTAGGGGTAAAATGATGACATTTATTAAAGATCCCCAGGATCTTACAGGGCTCTGGCACGGAAATTTTTCAGTCGGTCTTCCTCTGTACCATTGTTCATTACTTACGTACATAAATGACGATGAGATTGCCAGTCTTGAGATTATCACACCGGTGTTGATGGGGATACAAGTATTTTGGGATTTGAAGCCATGTAGATTAGTAAATAGATAGTAAATAGATACCGATATTTCGGACCATCTTGCTGCCTCCATTTTCAGGATCGAAACTGTCTTAAACTGCTTAGTCATTGAAGTTGGAAACAATAAAATTTACAATTGAACAATACTTTAAAACAACAATAGTAATAATAATAACAATCAGTTCCTGACATTCCTTGAACCTCCCCACCTGGATGTCAAGGTGGTAACCCCATCAGATTCGTGTGGTATTGGCAGACACGCTGTATCCAAAGGGCCAAGGATTTCTAAGATGGATTTCTTTCCGTTGTAGCCCATAGGCTTTATATGTGTATGTAACAATACCGTGTTTGGATCTTTTGCATCTTATTGTAATAAGGTGTTGATAATTATCAACATTACTGTGTTTCACTTACAGTTATTACTGTCATACGTATGAAGTGTACAGGAGAGATGTGTGAACTGCTGCTGTCTTGTTTCAGACTGATATAATCGCCTTGGTCCTTCGTATGCAAGTTGTGTCCTAGTGTTTTTACTTGAAATGGAACATACATATTAGCCCCAGCGTTATCACAATCATTATAACGACCAACAAGATGGCAATAATTGTATTATCACCATTATGGTCTTTATAAATTTCTTCAGCGACATTGAGGTTACTGATGTTACTGTTGATGTTGCTACGAGTCTTGCTGCTGTAGCTGCAGTTGCCCCTTATCACCACAATACAGTGACGCTGAGTAACAACCGCTTGATAAACAGCTGTTTTTGTTTGAAGTTAATATTGAGAACTGTGCCGGTGTCTTGCTGAAGAATGTGTGCTGTGTCCAGAATTCTGCTGTTTGCGCTGGGAAATTGTTGTTGTTTTTTACTGCATTTAGTAACTTCTGACTGGCATAAGTCGGCTAACGGTCCGGAATTTTATTAAGAAGTAACTTCTGGCTGGCATAAGTCGGCTAAATGTCCGGAATTTTTTATTGAGTAGTAACTTCTGGTTTGCCTAAGTCGGCTAACGGTCCGGAATTTTATAAAGAAGGAACTTCTGGCTGGCATAAATCGGCTAAATGTCCGGAATTTTATTATGAAGTAACTTCTGGCTGGCATAAGTCGGCTAACGGTCCAGAATTTTATTAAGAAGTAACTTCTGGCTGGAATAAGTCAGCTAACGGCCCGGAATTGTATTAAGAGGTAACTTCTGGCTGTCATAAGTCGGCTAACGGTCCGGAATTTGATTAAGAAGTAACTTCTGGCTGGCATAAGTCGGCTAACGGTCTAGAATTTTATTAAGAAGTAACTTCTGGCTGCAATAAGTCGGCTAACGGTCCGGAATTTTATTAAGAAGTAACTTCTGGCTGGCATAAGTCGGCTAACGGTCCGGAATGTCTCCAAATGACGTTTGTGAATGTATCGATCTTCACAGTAATTAACTGTTCTTTTTCCAGAGGATAAGGATGTGTGTCACGTTTAGGGTTAGCTAATTTCTTTAATGTTGCTGAGGAAAATATCGCATTACTTGCGTAAACTTCAAATGCCTCCTGAGTCCCTGGACTGGTCCTATATTGAGAACGGACTTGATACTATCGGAAGGAAAAAGAAGTCTTCTAAATATCCAGAGCAACATCAGTTGTATCTACTCACTTTTGTGCCTAAAGAATGCCAAATTCAAGAAAGATCCTCTCATCTTTGCTGTCATGTTTCTTTATGTTCACAATGCAAATTCGAATTTTATCTTCTTCGTGGTGGGTGTTTATTTCTTTGTATTCCAGACATGTTACTTCAAATTTCATTCCCGAATAATGGCCTAACGTATTAGTATTTGCAGAGTTCTGGGTTCAAATCTCGGGGTAGAACCCGGCTACTCTAAATACGCCCTTTCTTAATTTTTCTCGTTCCCACTATGAAATTTTCGCCACAGTATCCAAAACTCAGCCACGGCCGCTACTTTCCAAATATCTTCCAAATTATTACACACGTAAATCGAATTGCTGTAATACAAGTTGTTGAAAGTTAAGAGTACAAATTTCAGTAAATTTGTTTTCTTTTTGTGGCTGCATTGGCTCAAAAAAAGCAATTTTCAACACCTTATTTGAAGTATTTTAAAGACTCGTTAATTCTTCAATTATTTAACTATAATTTAAACCACGGACCGTTTAGTGTCGCATGGTTAACGATGGATTTGGACGTGTGGTCTTGTACTTTTGTTGTAAGGAACGGGTAAAACCACGTCAAATATTGACTAACCTCAGAACCGTAATTCGAAAATGCTATCTCTTAAACACTCCGTAGGCCGGGTAGCTCATTCGGTATAGCCACTGACTACGAGCTGGACGTTCCACGATCGAATCCCGGTGGGGATGAGATTTTCCGCCTGTCCAGACCAGCCCTGGGGCCCGCCCAGCCTCCTGTAAAATTGGTACCGGGTCTTTTCCGGGGGTAAAGTGCGGCCGGGGCGTGATGCTGACCACTCGCCCCCTTCTAGTGCTGCGGTCATGGAAGAGTAGGGCTATACCTCTACCCACCCTGTGGGCCACAGCGGGCCTGTAACGGGAACACTTTACCTTTTTTTACCTTCTATCTCTTAAACGCTAATAGTGGTGTATAAGTACCATTCTACACAGAAGATTTTTGGAAGAAAAGATGCAGAAATCTTTCCTCATTCTAGGATAAATCACAGGCTGAAATACGTTTCCTTCAGTAGAGGAAGATAACGGAGGTTTGGTCAGCATTGTCATCGCACAAGTGTGTGTGTGTATTGAGCAGGCTGTATTCATGTCACGTCTCATTGCTGGTACAGCTGCTGTATGTAAGAGGCGTAAATTCACTCCAACCAGAACAATACAAATTGTTGTCTCCACAGTACTAATTAAATCCTCCACACCTTCCAAAGTTTACAAGTTTGTTCAGTGTGCTCTCTTCCTTCTGATCGTGTTTAAGGATTCGATTTGGTTCAGCGTAACTCTCTGACGTGTATCGAAACAGTAAATAACGCCACACGATTCTTTCCATTGTTAACATTAACTTGCACCGTGTCTCATGCCAGTGCCATGTTCTTTTCAGATGCTGCAAATACAAGGCCTTTCTCTTATTATCTCACCGAACACGACACTCTTGTTGCACAGAAGCCATACATCGGTCGCTGTATGTTGGCATCTACAGTGTTCATTACTGATAAGAAAGGGTCTCCCCTGATGTTATGTATACGAGTAAAACCAGAATAGCCCAGTTAGTATAGTGGCAACAAACTGATAGCTTGAGTATCCAGATTCGATTCTCGGTCAAAAAAAATTTCGTCCTTCCGCTGCTTCCAGTTCGGCTCTGGGTGCCACCTAACACGTAATGGGATTTTTTCCTTGGGAATATACAGCCATGGCGTGAAGCTGACTATTCTTTTCTTTCTCTGTAGGGGTAAAGGCTACAAGGAGATATTCCTTCACTCCCCGTGCGCCATTATGACATGTGGTGGTTTATTAAGCACACACAAAATTTTAACCCTAACATTACGTTTGTGTGCGTCTGGCAGATGGTGTGAATTCAAAATAAGCATACACATTGAAGGTACATGGAAACTAAATATAAAGAAGAAGTTTTGGAACTAAGAGGGAGGGAGTGAGAGAAGATTGGAGCAATTTTCACTATTAGTTGGCTAATCGAAGATCAAGCGCTTTGGGCTCTTAGCAAATGGATACAATATTTTCATTGGGAAGCCCCCTAGAAAAGAGGTCCCCGAGGAAGATTGCAATAGTATTTTCGAAAGACAGAGGCGGGGACTAAGCATTTATAACTTTTGTGGTGTGACACCCATGTCGTTGGGTAAGTGGGTCCAGATGTTTGGAAGGAAAACAGTGACCACCTCTGTCAGGGCCAACAGTTCAAAAAGAATCTTCTTGGACTACATTTAGCCATAACAATGAAGGCAGTACGTTCTTTTGGAACATGGGGAGCCTCTGATGCAATGACCTGAAATCACATCCCAGAAGAACCTAATCCTCAAATCAGGCAGGAATGAACTGTTGACACGTGGCTCAGGATAGTTTTCGGTAGAGCCGACGGAAAGCATGGAATATCTTGATTAATATCTCAGTAATAAACCTGCTGTCCGAGTTAGTAAGGTTTCTAGCGGAATTCATGCAAAGTACCATTCGTGTCGGAAGTACCCTTTGTGTGTGTCAAGAAATTACGTTCCTTTTTTCTTTTACTAATCAGAAGGTTAATGGCTTCAGTGCGTACCATAGCATGTCTTACAGCTAATAAATGGAGTGCCCTTATAATGCTGGAGCCTTTTTATCTGTTGAAAACAATGCTGGTGCAGTGTAGTAAAAATTATCATAAATATTTCACACCTATTCTTATAAGAATTATGTAGCACCTCTGACGAGCGGTCTGGTAAATTGCTTTCGTCGTTGGAGAAAATTGGATTCGTGAGTTTCGTTTGTTTCAAATGTGCCGCCTGCGATGGGCCAAGGCTATGAAGGACAATTACCTGCACTCCACGGAGAAGTTATGTTTGCCTTTCCTTACCAAATAGTGATAATAACAACCAGCTTCCCAGAAAATTAGTTCTAAAGATGTAGCGGTCAAGCTGTTGTATATTGTAATATTGTAATGTTGCTCTTCTTAAATTAGACACGAGTGAAAACGAAATATTTTACTTTCATGCATGAGCGTAATTGGTAGAAGTATATTAAAACGAATCGTACAGCAGTGGGTTTGGAAGAAGTAAAGTGATTGGGGATAGCGAAAATTGGGCAGTTTATTTTTAAAATGACCCTGAATTTTGGGGTTCTATAGCAACGGGAGATTCTAGACCTAGTTTCTGTCTAGTACGTGTTAGAAATTAGTTAGCGTCGAATGCCTGCGAATGTTTGTAGGCTCTAGTTATTGCAGTACGTGGCGATATTGTTGCTTATAGTCACATATTTGCACGTCTAAAACAATGTTGGCTGTAGGGAAGACTGGATACGGCAGTTGGTTGGCTTCCAGTGGCGTACGTTTCATACCAGCTCTGCCCAGAAAGATAGTTTGGTTAAAAATACATGGAAGATATAATACACACAGACAGCATTCTGATCTCATAGATCTACTTTCTTCTTTAATAAAGAAAAGTGGGCTAAACCTAATAAATAATGTCTTTCAGTATAGGAGGTCACCGGAAGAAACGAATACTGTCAACTGGCGAAATGTCGTACGTATAAAATAAGTTTGTACTTCAAAGAGTCGGTACATCTAACATAATATTGGTATGAAGAATTATAAAATTTTAGAGAACTGTCTCAGTTTTAATTTTTCTGCAGAGAAATTAAAATGAAACCACTGGCCCTTACCTTCGATTCTAAATAGAGGTCTGGCGTTTCTGTCAAAAATTTGTGCTGTTTCAGGCCAGGATAATACGGTTCTGTTAGCTTTTAATTGCTGCTTTAGTTTAAAAGCTGCTACGCATTGAAGTTGCTGCATGTATTCAACATTTACCTTTCAAATGAAGTCCCTCATGTCTTGTGTTATCGTAATAAAATTGCGAATTCGCTTGTTCTCTCACATTGACGCTACGGTACCCCACACAAGCCCTGCGTCCTCTTGCTCTTGAATTATGGAAGTACAGTGGGGTATGCTACAACGAACGATGCTACAACGAACGATGCTACAACGAACGAGTGCTACAACGAACGAGTGCTACAACGAACGAGTGCTACAACGAACGAATGCGACAACGAACAATTTCGATCAATAAAATCAGGATGCTACAACAAACGCGGAGGAATACTATCGGCCGACATAGCACGCGCGTGCCCATGACGTGTTCGATTATAGTTTTCACTAGGGAATGAATGTTCATGCTTTTCATATGCGTTAGATTGTTTATGCTTTTTATTAGGGAAATTTTGTTCGTAGTTTTCACTAATTAAAGATTTTTTCTGCTTTTCAAATTTACGTGTACAGTGTATGAAAATGAAATCAATTTTATATTGCTTTGCACTTATATTATTGATGGTAAGTTTGCCATTAGGCTGTGGGCCTGGAACGGATTACCCCTAAATACATATATTTCAATGTATGCTGGAAAGAGCAGATGCTGTAATGAACGAGGTTCTAGAACCAATTACGTTCGTTCTAGCATACCCCACTGTACGTGCGACACAAGCGGAATCAAAAACAAAACGTAATTTGGAATTAGAATATGAGTAAACTTTTGTTTCGCAGATAGTTTTGTTTTTCTGCAAGGGTGGTCAGTTGGGTGCAATGTGCCGCAAGAATTCGGAATTTACACAGTCTTCCTTGAAAAGGATTGTATTTGGCCCTTTTACATAATTGGGCAAAGAAATGGAAATATCACTGCTTCAGTTCCCCAGTGCCGTATTGATTTTCTGATGGTGGCGCAATTCAAAGATAATTTTGAACATATGTAAATAACAACATCATATGGTAGGCTTTTGCGGCACTGGGAGTTGTTGTTGTTGGTTTACTTTTTAGGTGCCATAAGCCTCATCACCGTTTTCACGAGAGTCTGCCGTTGTATTATTTGACCCCAAATTTTAGTTCATAGTTTCCTATCGTGCTTCCACACGCCTTATCCCTTTTTGGTGACGGAATGGTATTTTTCTTTGAGTTTTTCTCGGGATGATCTTGTCTGCAATTATCTTTTTAAAAATATTTTTTTTGTGTTTCACTTGTCGCATCTCCTTGATAATAATTTTTCTTGTTTTTTTTAATATGACGCCCTTTGCGCACTTAGAAATAACGTCGTACAGACTGTGAAGGTTACAGTCAGTAACCTTCACAGGCTCGCACCCTAAAACGCAGCGCCCCACAACCGCTACCAACCACATCCAGCAGAACCAGCGCAGCACACCACGTGCAGTAAAACACGTCTTGGTGTCCTGAAGATGGGCATAATGATGCCCGAAACATGTTGAGAAAGTGTTGATAATAAACATCTAACTGTTGCATCTTGTTAGTTTTCTCTCTCACTTCAAAATTAGTGAGTCTGCAAAAAAGAGTTTGCGAATATCCACCTTAGCATAAATTTAATTGAAGAACAAATACCGAAACAAGTTTTATGAGATCTTTTTGCCGATAAGTTATATATTGAGGATTAGTGTCTTGTGCGATGTGTTGTCTTGTTTTGTAGTCAATAACCGAAGTTTTGGAACTGCCAACTGTTACGTGAAGTATTATCAACAGATGGAGACCCTTTGACGAACTTTACATTTACGTCGAAATTAAAAATTCTTTCAAAGCCAAGCATTAAACATATTTTCATGACACTTAATCGAAGCTTGAGGAAAACCATTACTTTCTGAAAGACACAAAATTGTGGGCATACACTTGCCTAAAGCGACGTTAAACCGATAATATTAATTTCGGAGAAGCTCTCTCTTTTGATACTCACTGAAAATGTTATCCAACAGTCTGCTTTTGTGCAGAAGACGTTCTTGTGTGATAAGGCGCTCTCGGATTTGGTATGGGTGTATTTAAAATAATTTCGGAGTAATGTACTGCCTCGATAAGTAGAGCAGAACACTCAGTAAATTTCTCACATGACCTTACGATGTCCTTGTCCTTCAAAATTTACCCTGTAAGAATAACTTCTTCTTGCATTAACTGAGGCTGAGTAGTCTGTTAGAAATTTACGGAGGTTTTGGAGGATCACACTTCCTCCCTCTTCAACGTAAAACATTTCTGAAAGTAGGAACTTCAGTAAGTTCCTACAAAAGTGGACGGTATCACGTTACAGAACACGATGATCTCCAGAGTCACCACTCTGAGGTCTTCATATTTTATATTCTTCAGTTATGGTGTACACTATACCTGCCTAATCTTACTAAGGATTCTTCAACTGTCATATACACTATACATCCCTAAATTCAGGGGGATTCTTCGTGTTTGATTTACAGTGTATATTCCTAATCTTATTAAGGTTATGAGCCCGAATTGTGACCAAATGCTAGTAAATGAACTGCAAAGTAATCTTTGCTTCTAGATAGAAATTTACAGGGTAATCGTAGTAAAATAGCAGAGCTTTAGAACATATTTACAGACAATACGAGTCTTAAGAGTTCGGAAGAAAAATGTGATTCATTTAAACTTTTAAAGCCTAGCGGTTAGTGTATGTACCACTAGTCTTAAGGTTCAAAAATTCTACATTCTGCCCACAGAGTATTTATTTGTTCTGTATGTATCTCAGAAAAAAAAACATTGAAGCTTCCTTTCCTCCCTCAATGTCAGCGACCAAGTTTCACACCCATACAAAACAACAGGCAAAATTATAGTTTTACTGTTCTCAAATCCTTTTTCGTGTCCTTATAACACCGTCTTCCCTTTTTGGTCAGACTAGACTTACTATTTAAACGTCGTCCGCAAGGAGGACATAGACAAATCAGTTCTTCCTTGTACTTCTTTTGTACATGTAGGAATGAAATCTAGCAGCATTTGAACAGAAACGTAAGTAAATCTCTTGAATTTGGTGGCTTCATTGAGTGGTTGCATCAGACTGTTCATTTTTGTCTGCCCGTGTGCATATTAACATTAAAACCGTTCACACGGTTTGGACTACGTTGATAACAGCCCTATTCTTGTATTATCTAGTATCTGCTGTTACAGGTTTTCTTGTTTGCCTTTTTAGTTCGTGCAAAGCTGACTGCTTGCCGTAAATTTGTGGCCGGCGGTGGCTTGGAAAAGTATGAAAACATCCAGAAGATATCACAGTAATCTCTATGTAATGGGTCAATGGTCTGTACCGTAAATGGGGCTCGCTGAAGCAAGTGAATGTTCAAAATGCACGGATTTATAGATGTGGTATACCATTTTTTTTTATCTAGTCCTTTCCTGTATCCATTGCGTCCCTTCTCATTCTATCCCTCTGTTTTCCAAGCAATGGAACTATCAACTTCCTTCCCCAGTCCTCTTTCATTGCATTCAATATTGTATGTGCCTTTTGTCCCTTTTGCTATTCTATTCCCCCTTGCACCATCCACGTTGTGTTTACTCAAACTTAGAGGAGCGGTCGATTTAATGTGGAACGGAACCAAATGACCGGCTTAGCTAAACAGTGAGGTGGAAGTATTCGGTGGTCCGTGTATGCAAAGCCACACAAGACGACGCTGAAGAGAAGAAGCATCTAACTGGCATTCCACGCCACAATCATGAAACGCGAACGGGAGACGGTATAAGGTTCATCATCACCAACTTGAAAAAGTGTTAGTAAGGCTCGTTGCAGATCGGACAGAACGCTGTATGCTGTGTAGAAAGAATCATTATTCTGTGCGTTCATAAAGCACTAAATGCAATGTACGGAGATTATTATACTTTTGATGTACGTATACTGCACAATTTTTAAAAGAGCCCTCTTATGAGACGGGATTATATTGAAGGACATGCGTCCTGCTATAATAAATCAGCAAGTATGTGCTGTGTGTGTGTTGCTGTATGATCGTTATTAAACATAAGTGAAAGTAAGGACAGGAGGATATTTTGTTAGGTCACGGATGGCGTTACACAGACGATGACCTTCCTGTTTTTTACACATTGTAGTGTCATGTTTTGTTCCGACATTTCGGAGTAACCTGCTGCTTCCATCTTCAGGGTGACCGAATTTGTAACGGCCTGAACTAGATTGTTAACCTTAAAGTGGAGGTACATGGTTTGCACTACACGGTGTACAGACACAGAAAATCATCACTTAAGACTGGACCTTGAAGAGCTTAGATTATTTGAGGCTTCGGATTCGTTATACAGAAAGTGATCAATAAGCTGTACTTTGCTGCTGGACCCCATCCGCTAATTTGCTACGTAATCGAGCGGAATCACAAGGCTTATTTCAACTCCGAAGTTGGAGACAATCCGTTCCTATGAACCATTGGTGATGAGCTTACAAAACTGGATTTTTGACATAACTCATAACTTCAAAATATCGACATAGAGTAATTATCCAATTTAGACGAAAATTCTATATTTGCTGTAACTCTTTCATAGGACATAGTTTCAGTGAATAAGACAACAAAGACTCTGCTACCGAGAACTTTATTTTAAACTTTATGTATATATGGTACATGAGTAGCAGATGGTAACCTCAGACCTCCGCGTAGTCGCCAATTGTATTTAAGTCCCTGTCCAATCGTCGCACCAAAATGTTTTTCCCCTACGTCAAAAGAAGCCGATACCAAGTGTAAGTAGCCAGGAGTTGATAGCTTGCTTCACGTCGACGTCTGTTGCGAGTCGTTTGCTAGCCATTTGCTTTTTTAATGGTTCAATTGAATGTAAATTACTGGCACTCATACCGCCAACCGGACTTGTGAATCGTTAAGGCTTGCGGCTCCCCGGACAGAATATTTTTGACCACCCTGCCTAGAGACATGACAGGTCCAGAGATTTCCAGCTCTTTGTACTCCGTAAGAAGAACATGTTTGTCGAACGGTTTGCAACAGACGCCGACTTGAAGCAATCTGTCACCTCGTGGCTGGGGAAGATGGAAACGGGTTTCTTCCACGTCGGGATACAAGCCTTGGTGCCTCATTGGATTAAATGACAGACACTTAATGTTTGTTAAGAACAGTATCAACACGATAAAGAGGACTGCTTGTTCCTGATGATGAAGGCACCTTCGTCTAGCGATATTTACACATCAACATGGTATAGTATCCCAGAAAGCTTTAATCTCTATACATCCATATTTTAATACGTAACCAGTACGCGTCATATTTCGCTTTTTGTTGCCGAAAAAATGGTCCTTCGATTACGTTCTGCAGATGTTGACCTGTTTCTGGAGTGATATATCGTCTTTAATTTTTTTTTTAACTTGGCTGTCCAGGACCGAGTGCATACAGTTTCCGACATACAAAAGAGTCCCTTTTCTGAAACTTTAACATAGCCCTAAATTGACCTAGGTCGGAATTGGTCCCACCCCACTTATTTATCAAACGTAATTGGTTACATAAGCCTATACGTTTTGAAAATATCAGAGTGTGTGTTTAAAATGTTATTTCTGTAAGTATTTTTCACATGAAATGCTCAAAGTAAAATACTTTTAATAATTAAAGTATTAATAATTAATAATATAAATATTATGTAGAATATGAATTAAATATATTAATAAAAATAAGAATTTTTACGTGAGACCGATTTTATGTATGTCGCATGAAAAGGCCTGTATACCTGAAGAGAGAGCCACAACGTAATTGCTTAAGTCCATGAAATGTCTGTAGGAAAATATTTTTTTGAATCGAAATTAAATACTAACAGAAACTAAATTTTTCTGATGATGGCGCCTGATTTTTACTCTTCTGTTCCTTAAGAAACAGCCAAGAGGTAAAGTGTAGTGTATGATTTAGTGGCACAACATGGCCTGCACGTAAAGACAGTTCCGCTGGCTTGCTGTGTGGCCATTGAGTTGAAATATGTTTCTGTGTATCGCAATAAGGTCTGGCCAAACCACACACACACACACATACTCACATGGTTGATTGTGTTATGTGTACCGATAAACAATACTGATAATTTGTTCCAAGACCAATAGCTAGTTTTCGTTGGGTGGTAATGTTGGTGACGGACTTATCGCGCTTTGTTTTACGTATCTGGTGATAAATGTTTACAGTTGAAAGTTACATTACTGAAGTTAAAAATGTTTACGGCACTTCTCCCCACGTATACAAAAGTCCAGATGGTACCATGCACCTATAAATCTAGAAAAAAAAGTATTGTTTAGAACATTTCTAGAAAAGCTTAAGGTAGAACGGAACAAGAAATAATTTGTTGGCTACGGGTTCTAGGGAAGTGCAGGCATTTCATTAATAAAGCATGTTCTGCCGTCTATATTTGTAAAGAGTAAAATCGACATTTTTTTTTCCTGGGAGAAATTGAGGAAGGAGTCGAACTGATAAAGCAATTTATATTGCTTTCGTCATCAGAATCTCGTCAGAATTGGTAGCATACTGCATCTTCGAGCTGCTTTTTTGACGTCGTTCCTTGTGCAAGCAATATTTCGTAAATTCTGCCGTCATTAGTTATTACTTTCATGTCTGTCACTTTGCAAATTGTGACAGTCGAAGTTGTCGTTCGGGAAACTAACCACAGACGGGAGTCATTATTTGTATGTGTGATTATGATTAGATGAAGTATCTTAATAGGTGAAAGTATGTACATATCCAGACCGTCTGGCAGTTAACGTCATCTGTCGGTCACTGAGAGCTCCTTGTGACTGAAAGTACGTATCAGTTAAGACCCTGTCCTAATGCAGGCCGTATGTCAAACACCGAGCGTGTGTTATAGGTGGAAATACATACGTCATCCAGACTTGAAGTAATTAACATCATCCATCAAACAAAAATACTTACTTTCTGCGAATCGGTGACATACATATTTAGACGTGGACCGGAATAATTCAGTCGGTATATCGATTTGCTACCGAGTGGACGGTTCGGAGATCGAATCCCTTTGGGGGGCGAGATATTGAGCATCTGTCCAGACCGGCCGTGTACCGAACCTAGCTTTCTTTACAACTGGTATTTGGTCTCTTTCCCGTAAGTATAGCGTGGTAAACGCCACTAACGCACGTCTAGAGCCGAACTCACCCTCTGGGCCTTCATGGCCTGTTACAGAGTAAACTTCGCATATTTAGACAGTCATCAACCGTCTCCTGCCGTAAACAGTTTTTACCTCCTATATTTACATTACGACGGAAATTGAAAAAAAAAATTAAAAGCAATTTTATTTTACCTAAATGTGATATTGGCCACTCTGACCATGGTGTAACATATGCATCGTGACACTTTCCTCATTTTCACAAAATTGATTTTCATTTTCTTTTGAGTAATGATATTAGATTTAAGCACTGTCTCCTTCGACATGTTGCACAGGAGAAACAAGAACGGAATGCAGTCCGAAAGAGTGTTGAATGTTATGACAGAGTGTCAGTTCAGTATGACGACCCCTGTGTAAGCGGGAGGAAGGCTTGCGTACGTGTGCCAACAGATTCAAACGAGAACTGGGAGTGTTGATATGGCTGTGACAAACAGGATACTGACATATCAAATTGCCAGCCTGCTTTGTCCCCACAAGTTCCTCTTCCCATTCAGGATTCGAAATTTTAAAGGGCTATAATACAATTTAGGGAGTGTAAGTGAAGTTATACGTTTTCATACCATAGCAGTGAAGGGGTATTCACCTTCTGTCTCGGTCGCCATATTTTGGACATGTGCCTTATGAGTCCCTATGGCAGTTATGGACTAAGTGCTACGTTGTGTTACATGACCATCAATTTCAACAACCCACATGGTAATTACGCACATATAACAGGATTTCATTGAAACGAAGAAAGATTAAAATGCAATCTTGTTCCCAAGTTTGTACAAGTGTGGAAAATGGATTTTCACGGGGGGGGGGGGGGGGGGTGGTTTGTTGTTTTTTCGGAATAGGGGTTTGAGAAGATTTTTGGGGGATTTAGAAGGGGGGGGAAAA
>Ga0123352_10004760_pt1 | contig 20128 bp, 9 predicted proteins | sample TergutLab28metaG_FD_89700 | JGI IMG/M metagenome (GOLD analysis project Ga0123352, IMG submission 89700) | Labiotermes labralis P1 segment gut microbial communities from Petit-Saut dam, French Guiana - Lab288 P1 | ecosystem: Host-associated > Arthropoda: Insects > Digestive system > Gut ...
AATGCCCCTGTAATTATTACAATCTGTTTTATCCCCCTTCTTATGAATAGGTACTATGATCGACTCCTTCCACTCTTCAGGCAATTTCTCCTTCTTCCAAATAGAAGTGATAAGCTTATGAATATCCCCGCAAATTGTTCCACCCCCTGCTTTAATCAGTTCTGCCAGTATTTCATCAATACCCGGCGATTTGTGGCTTTTTAACTCCTTAGTGCTTCAAAAAAACTGGAGGGCATTTGTTGCTGGATCTGGACATCAAATTCTGTCATTCTCCATGTTATGTTCGGAAAATTCAAAGTGTCATATTTATGCATCTCAGTACCCCAGTTGTAACCTCTATACTTTTAACCCCAATCCTGTTAGTGAAACGCCATAATATACAAAGCTTAATTGGCAGCGGAATGCAATTACCTCTTGAGAGGCCTGACATCAACCATCAGAAACAGAAACTAGTGAAACTATCTGCAAGAACATTCATGTCTTTTGGGTTGTTACAGCGTGTCTCTTGGTAAACAGTTCTAAGCATTCCAAGGCACTACCATCTTCCACTGCAGAACTGCAGTTAACAGTTACGAATATGGAGCAACAGAAGGAATGATACCTGGTATGACGATACAATTGCTTCGAGAAAAATCTATCCTACTTCCACTGCATCCACCACAAACTCCCCACAGACTTAATAAGGAATGTACCCAGGCAATTATGGGCAAATGTCTGAGCTATGACACAGTGTAAAACTACAGGTAAATACAAATCTGGGGACAACAAAACTCATTACTCACTGTGACATGTTCCAACTCTGTCCCAGGCCAGTTTATCACACGCAGCAGACCTTCCATCATGCCACAGCTCACAAGCGCTTCTCCACCAGCTTCGTAACTCGCCAGATGGTACAGGAAACTGAACAGAGCAGTGGCAAGAGGCAAGGGAAACTGACTGCCTGCTGTATCAGTATGTGTAGATGTCAGTGTCATGATGCAAGTACGCACCAACACAGGAAGGAAACCATGATACGATCCAGCACCCGTCACATCAATTATCATGTTCAGTCTAGAACCCGGTTTTCTGTTTCAAAACCATAAAAAACACACAACATTACCAAAATACATAAAGTGCAGCAGTGTACTGACTCACAGCCCCTACCACACAGGTTTCTGTCACTATAGCAACTACACCCCTGGTTTTTCTAATGATTTGGCTACTCATACACCATTCTCTTGTTGTGTACGCATGGAAACTGTGATTCACAGCCCCAATCTGTGTAGTCAGAACCATCATCAAAGTTACCATAAAATGTTGGAAAAATTTATATTACTTTTAACGAAAAGCTGCCAAAGTTTAACCATTCTCCATCCAGTTCCAACTTCACTCTTACCACACACAAATTAATTTGTGTGGAAGCAACAACAATGGCTAGGACATGTGGGAAATAAGAACGCCCACTATATGGAGTTCCCATATATGAAATAGTACAAGAGAAGTCAAACAATGTAAAAGAAGAGATATAACACAGCCCACAATCAATGTAGAGATATAACACAGCCCACAATCAACAGGCCCATGTGCTGGTAAAATGGTTAAGCTATTGGTTGAAGACGTCTAACAGAAAATCGCAATAACACAAGCCTTCTGCAGACAATAGGAAAGAGTTAAGACCACAACCCAGGATGTCCTGTTTATCATCACCAGCTCAGCAATGATGAAGCAGAAATGCTGGCAAATACTGCACACAACACACACATATGACTCACTTAGGAAAATGTGGATTCCGGTCTAGATGAATTATAGATGTCAGCGTACGCAGGGCAGCTGCTCGAATTTCCACTAGGTTAGAACTAGGCATTTCTAACAGTTCCACCAATTCTTCCAGAATGCCTGAGTAGAGAAGTGCATGGGCATTCTCTGCCAGAGCATTTGAATACACAAGTACAGACAAGGCTTGAAGTCTGGCCTGAACACACAAAAGGCGAAGTCGACGATTCGAGAAACAGTGAGCCAATCGTATGTGGGTGAAGAGTTGCATCTGGAACAAAAATCCTAACATCATTTGATGTGTTACAAGCAATAAGAATTATGTGAAGACACACAGTGCAAGCAATCCTCACCTGTTTCTCAGCAGGAACATTGTACTGCTCCAATAGCTCATTCATGATGGCGGCTGGTGTTTTGTTCATCTTGTCCACATTCTCTATGTGGATGCTTGTGACCATATTAGAGTACTTTCCTTTTCCAGAAACTGGTGTACTTTCTGGCACTTCCGAGTAATACTCAAAATGCAAAGTAGTCGAACATGGCGGAAAATGCTAAAGAATAAAATGACAAATATAACTCGAAATGGAAAGATAAACTGCAATACTCAATAACAAAAGAAACAATCTGATGTGAAACAATGTCTCAGCAGACTCTGTGATACTGTACACCTCCTTGGCCTTCCAATTCAAGCACATGAAATGCAGATTTATTATTTCTAATGGTAATCTATGATATATTTCAGTAGTATATACATACTGTCGACAAGTGAGGAAACATTCCCACAGCTTATAACATTTATGTCACAACAGTCTCTTAATGTTACTGTTAAGTTTTCCAAATATCTTAGCAATACATTTACATTAATTTATGTTTAACTGTAATGATTAGATTCATAACTATTTCTGCAGGCTCAGCGTGTATCTACAAAGACAAAACCCTGCCTTCATTACAAAGAATAAAGCTTAGAGATCATAAACATACATACATCTTAATATAAATTCTGTTACTTTTTTCTGATATTAGCCAACAGAGAAATGTGTTGACTAATTTCAGCAAAAGTCCCAAATAAATTTCATGAAAATCTCTCATGCTTTTAAGCCCTTCACTGTTGTGGACAGACAAGTTCAAATGTACAGAACAGTAAGTTACGCTTTACAAACACAGCACTTCAGTAAAGTGCAGCGTAAAACCAGCATTTTCAGCTGTCTTTCAATCTACTGATGCAACACAGAGGCCGGTCACAGAACACGGCAGTTCCATTCTTAAGAAGAAGTCTAGAAATTTTAAGGAGGGCATCACGAAATGTTCTAATGAAGTATATAACAAATTCACTAATACATGTCAGCACAACAATTTATTTATTGGATTATATAAGCTACATGTTTCGACCTGTGAACAGGTCATCATCAGGCCTCCAGCAGAATAAGTCAAAGGTTCTGTTATAAAATTGGGATCCATATCTTGTACAGTTGTAAACAAATGTAAAATCTGGTACTGGATAAGATGTGATACATACATCATCTTGTTAGAACAATTAAAACTTGGGTAGGTATTTCACCTACCCAAGTTTTAATTGTTCTAACTACCCAACTTGGGTGAGTATTATATAGTATTATATAGGCTACATGTTTTGACCTGTTAAGAGGTCATCATCAGGCCTCCAGCAGAATAAGTCAAAGGTGCTGTTAGAAAATTGGGATCCAGATATCTTGTACAGTTGTAAACAAATGTAAAATCTGGTACTGGATAAGATGTGATACATACATCATCTAGTTAGAACAATTAAAACTTGGGTAGGTATTTGAAATACCTACCCAAGTTTTAATTGTTCTAACTAGATAATGCATGTATCACATTTTATCCAGTACCACATTTTACACTTGTTTACAACTGTACAAGATATTGGGATCCCAATTTTCTAACAGCACCTTTGACTTATTCTGCTGGAGGCCTGATGATGACCTGTTCACAGGTCGAAACATGTAGCCTATATAATCCCATAAATAAATTGTTGTGCTGACATGTATTAGCGAATTTGTTATAGAAGTCTATACATTTTTTACCTGCTGGAAATCTTTTACCCTGCAGAATACATGACTTATCTGCTTATCACTGTGACAGCAAATAATCATTTTGACACACAAACACAGAGGAATTTAATCAGTAACAGAATCTTAATACACATATGAATAAATGTGGGCAGAAACTCACATTTGTGTATGCAAATCGTGAGTCTTAGTATTCTGTCACTAAACATTGTTCGTCCCTGGTTTGTAACATCCCATACTGCCACACCCAGCCTTCTCATGTAAATATCATGTGACTGCCAAGAACTTTAGGACATGATTCAGAAAATACTGAAGATAACTCCGAGAACATTTATGAAGATGGTACTTGGCACAACGAGATCTTAAGACAGTCAGAGCATCAGTTCAAATGAAGAGGAAGAAACTGTACTCCCACAGTAGAGTCGAAGAGATTCAGGACAGCCACATCCTCAGTAACGTTAAGTGGCACAAGAAGTTAAGAACCAGCTGATAGAAGTGTAAGCTCACAACTACAGAAATATATATATACACACATATATGTGTTGTTATTCTGTTCTTTCCAGATTCTTAAATTCTGCTTATTACTGTTTCATGCTGCTTTTAGTCTGCAGAGTACATTTTGGCAGCACATATCTGGCAACACAGAACCAGCCTAAGCTTTACTTGCTGTAGCTGTAAATACAGGGAACTTTATTCAAGAATATTACACACTAAAGTTGCCTTCCTCTAATCAGTCAATATGTGGTCGTTTTCATTATATGAATGTATGCAAGTACATTTCTTAATTTCATGACACTCTATTACATCCCACTTCTTGGAAGTACTTTTTTACACTCACCGCTGCAGGAACATCCTTGCAACAGTCAGCTAAACCAAATCCATTTTCCTTGCCACCCCAACTCTAGAAAGAAAAAACATAAAATACTAATTATTACCATTAGCCAAATTATGAGCAAAACCTTATTTCACACATTCTAGCACAAGTGCCTATCAAAATGTAAAACCAGATGCACCAGAATACCAAATTTTAAGTTACAATCAGTAAAAGCAGAAGTCAGATAAGAAACAGATGACACAAAGAAAGATATTATAAATTTTTCTGTGCAAATCATCACCTGGGGATATGTTCTGTGCATGAGAGGGGTAGTTTGTTGGTGTAGGACATCATACAATATTAAGAGGTTGCTGATATGCTAGTTTTCTGTGTGTATAGAATCTTATCATGTGACCCCCAGCCTGGAGTCAAAGGCCGGTCAACCACCAACATTTTATCACTTTCACTTAAAATGAACATTATGAGCATTACTCCTGTTCTGTTCTTACATAAGCAGCTCACATTCAGTGTTTGTGGGCAATAACATGAAGCTAAGACTTCCAAAAATTCATTAAACCAAAGAAACTTTGGCAAATGTTATCTGATTACACACTTCTCACTTTTCCACCACAAAATGACCTTCACGTAACCGCAGTCTTCGGATGCCCTTTTCACATTCACCCACCATGCATCATTCATCAACTGCAAATTCATGCCACATAATATTTAATATACAACCAACTCCACATATTTCTGCATTAGCCCACACAAGAATCGAAGCCAACAATTTTCGTCACTAACAATAAATGTGACCTCATTCAAAATCACAACCAGAATTACATGGTACTAATTCATTATCATAAAACTCAAGTGTAGCCACTACAGATGATTATGTGCACAGTTATGATAAATGACATATGCTGCCATGCAATTTATGTAGCTTGCCTCTGCCAGGTGGGTCAGCCTACTCAACAGGGCTTGTCTCTTCTCATTGTTAAGCCGCGTGATGAAATTGCTCCGCTTACTAAACATATACAGCAAGTTCAGCACACCAAGCACAACATTCATGTCACATGATGACAGCAATGTGATCAGGTGCTCCATCGAGTTGTACAGGTGTCTTGAGAATGAGTGCTCTATCAGTAGCGTTGTAAAATGTAGGACCCATAACAACAACTCTTTAGCCTGAAATCACAAGTCACAAAACAATCACACAACTGTGGAAATACACCAAACTCCACATACCATAAAACAATGAAACAGTGTCAAGACTGATGTGAAAAACAGCCTGGCTGACACTCTGTACCAGACCCGTACACATGTTCAACCCTGAAGTACGTTATAGCGTCCACTATCACTCTCAATGGAACGAAACAGGAAGAAAATACAAATACTGAACACACCTACAGAGCTTGTACTCCAATCATAACTACTATGTAGTTCTGAGATACATCAAGAGATGGCATAAGCAAGATACACAAACTCATGTGGAAAAGAATAAAGTGGTACATATGCACTGAAAGTTCACACAAGCAGCTATGTATTCACCAACAAAACACACACACACACACACACACACACACACACTAATGGTACCAATTTTGTAACCTGTAAGATTCAGAACTTGACACCTACAAACTCTTTTCATTCTGAAGACTTGGTTGATACTAACAGACAGAACCATCTGACCAAAACATTCAACTGGGTAAGTGGATGTGTATTCTAAACTGAAAAAATTTTACACCAAGATTATCAGCATGGGATCATTGTAAATGAATGTTAAATGAGGAAATCCCCTTAAGTAAGGAACATCAAACTGAGAGCCCAATGTATGCCGTATAACTTTTTTTTAAAATAATATGCTTTCACCTAAGAAGGCAGACAAAATATGACACAAGCCCATTTTACCAAATCACAGATAACATGAAAAAGAAAGCTGAAGTGGAGAAATAGCTCCCTGCACTTCAGGGGCTAACAGAATTTCTAAGTTTAAATCTGCACATTTTGTAAACCAGGAATTTTAGGATCAAATGCAGTACACAATTGAGGAGGGGGGTATCAAAACTTGAGTTCTGAATCCTGCTTGGTGTAGATTTGCACTCACCTCAGCATTCTGAGGTAGATCACATGCCAGGGTCCAACTTGTGGGCTCGACCCGCGTGGCAGCCTCCTCGAGAATGGCATCACCCATATCAAGGATGTCAATCCAGTGGTACAGTTCACACTTGCCATATGTCCATGTGTCTATTACCTTCAACGCTTCTAGAAGCTCTTTGCGAGAACAGGATCGCAGTTTATCTATAAGAACTTGGCACTCGACAGGCTGAAAATAAGCAGCTGTTGTATTTCAACATTCTCCAAAACAAACGTAAAAAATACAACTTTTCAAAAGCTGTAAAACAAATGTTGGGAAAGAAAAGTAAATCAGTAAAAACATGACTAACTTGACAAGAATGAAAAGCAAACACAATGCACACACTACATGGCTGATGTATAAAGGTCCAATAAAAGATCAAATCTAATGAAGGGTACAATTTGACCAATCAGTTCCTTCAGAAGACAAAATTAATTACAGAAATTCCAACATGTCATGGACATGTTTACATATGTGCTGCATCAAGGCCCAGAAGCCTTTCCCTTAGACAGTGCACAACATTCATACAACATCTACTTCATGGAATTAATCAAACCATCACAGGCTATATAAGCTACAAATTAAATCTGGTGTAGTGTAACAATTCAAAGGCATTATTAGTTACCGTGCCAATTTTCAGATGTGACAGTTATTCATACACAAATGTGCATAAAAACAAAAAAGGGTCATTTCACAGTGAGACTTGATGCTTGCAAAGTACTATGACTCGGAGATACAAGGGTCTCACAGGAGTGCTGCAGACAACTGAAGTACTATAGGATGCAATACTGTGTCGATGGGTGAACAGTTCCCGAGCTTTTGCAGGATCACAGAAAATGAAGGAACTACACTCCTTCAAAACACTGAACGACTTGCACAATGATACAGCACCACATAACATAACATAAATCATCTACAATACATGCATCCCTAACCAAAGTATGAAGATCAACTGGACTCATTTTAACCCACTGGGGTTAAGGCTTTCAGGCACAAAACAATATTATGCTACAGCTTGGACTATTTTTGACATAATATCTTTGAGGCACACATGAATGAACAGTTGCAAAAAGCATTAATTAGCTTAGTCACACCCATCTGACTATCCAGCTGTCTGCACATATCAGCAAAGCTCCCACTAGATGGATTTCTGTAAAACATGAAACTGAGGACTGATAAGAAAATCCAAATTTCGATACAATCAGACAAAAATGTCAGGCACTTTACAAGACGATGCATTTGACAGGACCGTACATCGTGATACATTCCCATAATAAAACCAACGAGATGCACAAATTTCTCAAATTTATTTTTGGAGCAGTCAGCAAAATCTGTATGACGTATACCTATCGCAGTGTATACAGTACTAGACTACTGATGATGGGCAGAAAACCTGTCCGAAACATGTAGAGTTCTATTCCAAAAATAAATTCGAGAAATTAGTGCATCTTGTTGGTTTTATTATAAGAACAAGAAGACAATGTGTGTATATTTCGTTGCTGCTGGCAACATAAGTTTACCATACAGCTGTTGTGCAACAATCAATATGTTTGTATCACTGGTGATGACATGTAGCTAAATGATACCAAGAATGTTTCTCCACTGCAACAATGGTTATGTGAATGTCCCCAACATTACATTATACACACAATGCCTATTTTGTTTAGCTGTTTAGCCTGGTTTAGCAGTAGATGAGCCCTCAGTCTGTCCAAGTTTTACATGGGACTATTCCATATGCCACTGCACATAGTAAAGGTAAAGCTGTCCTCATGCTTAATTACAGATCATGCCATGAAGGCATGTGGAGGGTAGTGGTAAGGCTCCATGTGTTCTTAGAGCAGATGTAGGTTATGAGATAAATGAGTTAAATGGAACTGAATACACTTGCAATGAAATTACTGCACAATACATTCAGAAAAAATAAATATTGAATGTTACCTGATTTTATCTAGGATTTACATACATAAAGTTTGTACTGAGAAATCTTCATATGATACTGATAGAGCCTTTGTTGAGTCATAAAGCAGCGTCACATGGTTTGTCAATGTATTTTATTTCGCGTACATTACCAGAATATTTCAGCACATTTACCCCAGTATTTTGGCACATACATTTCCCAACACAAATGCACTTTGCCAATAGTCATGCCATGACCACCAAACTTCTCGAAAAATCCTACTGGCACTTAAACCTCCTTGTCCTATCTGATAAAGGTGAATGCATATTCACTATAAACAAATGCAAAAATGCATGATTTCAGGCTTCCAATATGGTGTAAAGGAGATCTGCACTGTTATGGAATTTTGTGCAGCACAGATCAAACTACCATTTTGCACTGCATAAAACCCCAGCAGAGTGCAAATCTCAGTTCCTAGAGTGTTTATTTTGTAATGCATAATAATGCTGTACTGATAAACAGCATAAGAGGAGGAGCAGTATCAGTGCAGTAACTTTATCAGAAGTATGACTGAACTACTGTTGCTATCAACAGAACACCACAATCACTAAATACAATTAGGTCAGGACATAAATAAACACACACCTACTTCTATCTCACTGTTTACTCCTGATTGTCTAAACACTTCATCAAATGTACTGGTTGAAGAGTGTCAGATTAAGAACACTGCAACTAATGGTGAAGTGGGATATACATGCAGGTACTTTTATAGTCTGTTACCTTTTAAATGAACCATCCTCGTTATGCAGTATATCACCACACAACATGTATTCAGTAGGCACCGACATATATACACTACTACCTTTCAACATCAACAGGGAACAACATGCCAGACCTCAAGTACTATTAAATGTGGTTTCTACAGTGAAACTTACCATAAGAATCCAGAACACTGCCCTTTGACAACAAAGACAGCCATACCAACTAGCAACTCTTCCATATGTAAGTATTGTTTATTTACTTTCATAACAAATAACAACATTTATCTACATATTTGCAACTTAAAATACACTATTTCTTCATAGATAACTACTAATATCCCAGCCATCTCTGGGCACTTTCACGTCATACGTGACACATCTGATACAGATACGTGTCTGCATGTAAATGTTTCGAGCCCGGATTCTCCGTCAGAACGTCTACATAAAACCATCTTTATTGTTGCACCGTGCATTTCGTAGAGTCACTTTAACTATACCAACTAATGCACTTACATAAAATTTCACATTAAAACACTTAAAATCGCTCCAACATGTTTCGATCCTAAGATCATCTTCAGGGAGCCATGTTGTTCCTTGCTAAAGTCACATATTAAAAACACTCGCTAATTAATTTCTTTACATTAACAGGGTGCTGTGGCCACAGCACCCTGTTAATGTAAAGAAATTAATTAGCGAGTGTTTTTAATATGTGACTTTAGCAAGGAACAACATGGCTCCCTGAAGATGATCTTAGGATCGAAACATGTTGGAGCGATTTTAAGTGTTTTAATGTGAAATTTTATGTAAGTGCATTAGTTGGTATAGTTAAAGTGACTCTACGAAATGCACGGTGCAACAATAAAGATGGTTTTATGTAGACGTTCTGACGGAGAATCCGGGCTCGAAACATTTACATGCAGACACGTATCTGTATCAGATGTGTCACGTATGACGTGAAAGTGCCCAGAGATGGCTGGGATATTAGTAGTTATCTATGAAGAAATAGTGTATTTTAAGTTGCAAATATGTAGATAAATGTTGTTATTTGTTATGAAAGTAAATAAACAATACTTACATATGGAAGAGTTGCTAGTTGGTATGGCTGTCTTTGTTGTCAAAGGGCAGTGTTCTGGATTCTTATGGTAAGTTTCACTGTAGAAACCACATTTAATAGTACTTGAGGTCTGGCATGTTGTTCCCTGTTGATGTTGAAAGGTAGTAGTGTATATATGTCGGTGCCTACTGAATACATGTTGTGTGGTGATATACTGCATAACGAGGATGGTTCATTTAAAAGGTAACAGACTATAAAAGTACCTGCATGTATATCCCACTTCACCATTAGTTGCAGTGTTCTTAATCTGACACTCTTCAACCAGTACATTTGATGAAGTGTTTAGACAATCAGGAGTAAACAGTGAGATAGAAGTAGGTGTGTGTTTATTTATGTCCTGACCTAATTGTATTTAGTGATTGTGGTGTTCTGTTGATAGCAACAGTAGTTCAGTCATACTTCTGATAAAGTTACTGCACTGATACTGCTCCTCCTCTTATGCTGTTTATCAGTACAGCATTATTATGCATTACAAAATAAACACTCTAGGAACTGAGATTTGCACTCTGCTGGGGTTTTATGCAGTGCAAAATGGTAGTTTGATCTGTGCTGCACAAAATTCCATAACAGTGCAGATCTCCTTTACACCATATTGGAAGCCTGAAATCATGCATTTTTGCATTTGTTTATAGTGAATATGCATTCACCTTTATCAGATAGGACAAGGAGGTTTAAGTGCCAGTAGGATTTTTCGAGAAGTTTGGTGGTCATGGCATGACTATTGGCAAAGTGCATTTGTGTTGGGAAATGTATGTGCCAAAATACTGGGGTAAATGTGCTGAAATATTCTGGTAATGTACGCGAAATAAAATACATTGACAAACCATGTGACGCTGCTTTATGACTCAACAAAGGCTCTATCAGTATCATATGAAGATTTCTCAGTACAAACTTTATGTATGTAAATCCTAGATAAAATCAGGTAACATTCAATATTTATTTTTTCTGAATGTATTGTGCAGTAATTTCATTGCAAGTGTATTCAGTTCCATTTAACTCATTTATCTCATAACCTACATCTGCTCTAAGAACACATGGAGCCTTACCACTACCCTCCACATGCCTTCATGGCATGATCTGTAATTAAGCATGAGGACAGCTTTACCTTTACTATGTGCAGTGGCATATGGAATAGTCCCATGTAAAACTTGGACAGACTGAGGGCTCATCTACTGCTAAACCAGGCTAAACAGCTAAACAAAATAGGCATTGTGTGTATAATGTAATGTTGGGGACATTCACATAACCATTGTTGCAGTGGAGAAACATTCTTGGTATCATTTAGCTACATGTCATCACCAGTGATACAAACATATTGATTGTTGCACAACAGCTGTATGGTAAACTTATGTTGCCAGCAGCAACGAAATATACACACATTGTCTTCTTGTTCTTATAATAAAACCAACAAGATGCACTAATTTCTCGAATTTATTTTTGGAATAGAACTCTACATGTTTCGGACAGGTTTTCTGCCCATCATCAGTAGTCTAGTACTGTATACACTGCGATAGGTATACGTCATACAGATTTTGCTGACTGCTCCAAAAATAAATTTGAGAAATTTGTGCATCTCGTTGGTTTTATTATGGGAATGTATCACGATGTACGGTCCTGTCAAATGCATCGTCTTGTAAAGTGCCTGACATTTTTGTCTGATTGTATCGAAATTTGGATTTTCTTATCAGTCCTCAGTTTCATGTTTTACAGAAATCCATCTAGTGGGAGCTTTGCTGATATGTGCAGACAGCTGGATAGTCAGATGGGTGTGACTAAGCTAATTAATGCTTTTTGCAACTGTTCATTCATGTGTGCCTCAAAGATATTATGTCAAAAATAGTCCAAGCTGTAGCATAATATTGTTTTGTGCCTGAAAGCCTTAACCCCAGTGGGTTAAAATGAGTCCAGTTGATCTTCATACTTTGGTTAGGGATGCATGTATTGTAGATGATTTATGTTATGTTATGTGGTGCTGTATCATTGTGCAAGTCGTTCAGTGTTTTGAAGGAGTGTAGTTCCTTCATTTTCTGTGATCCTGCAAAAGCTCGGGAACTGTTCACCCATCGACACAGTATTGCATCCTATAGTACTTCAGTTGTCTGCAGCACTCCTGTGAGACCCTTGTATCTCCGAGTCATAGTACTTTGCAAGCATCAAGTCTCACTGTGAAATGACCCTTTTTTGTTTTTATGCACATTTGTGTATGAATAACTGTCACATCTGAAAATTGGCACGGTAACTAATAATGCCTTTGAATTGTTACACTACACCAGATTTAATTTGTAGCTTATATAGCCTGTGATGGTTTGATTAATTCCATGAAGTAGATGTTGTATGAATGTTGTGCACTGTCTAAGGGAAAGGCTTCTGGGCCTTGATGCAGCACATATGTAAACATGTCCATGACATGTTGGAATTTCTGTAATTAATTTTGTCTTCTGAAGGAACTGATTGGTCAAATTGTACCCTTCATTAGATTTGATCTTTTATTGGACCTTTATACATCAGCCATGTAGTGTGTGCATTGTGTTTGCTTTTCATTCTTGTCAAGTTAGTCATGTTTTTACTGATTTACTTTTCTTTCCCAACATTTGTTTTACAGCTTTTGAAAAGTTGTATTTTTTACGTTTGTTTTGGAGAATGTTGAAATACAACAGCTGCTTATTTTCAGCCTGTCGAGTGCCAAGTTCTTATAGATAAACTGCGATCCTGTTCTCGCAAAGAGCTTCTAGAAGCGTTGAAGGTAATAGACACATGGACATATGGCAAGTGTGAACTGTACCACTGGATTGACATCCTTGATATGGGTGATGCCATTCTCGAGGAGGCTGCCACGCGGGTCGAGCCCACAAGTTGGACCCTGGCATGTGATCTACCTCAGAATGCTGAGGTGAGTGCAAATCTACACCAAGCAGGATTCAGAACTCAAGTTTTGATACCCCCCTCCTCAATTGTGTACTGCATTTGATCCTAAAATTCCTGGTTTACAAAATGTGCAGATTTAAACTTAGAAATTCTGTTAGCCCCTGAAGTGCAGGGAGCTATTTCTCCACTTCAGCTTTCTTTTTCATGTTATCTGTGATTTGGTAAAATGGGCTTGTGTCATATTTTGTCTGCCTTCTTAGGTGAAAGCATATTATTTTAAAAAAAAGTTATACGGCATACATTGGGCTCTCAGTTTGATGTTCCTTACTTAAGGGGATTTCCTCATTTAACATTCATTTACAATGATCCCATGCTGATAATCTTGGTGTAAAATTTTTTCAGTTTAGAATACACATCCACTTACCCAGTTGAATGTTTTGGTCAGATGGTTCTGTCTGTTAGTATCAACCAAGTCTTCAGAATGAAAAGAGTTTGTAGGTGTCAAGTTCTGAATCTTACAGGTTACAAAATTGGTACCATTAGTGTGTGTGTGTGTGTGTGTGTGTGTGTGTGTTTTGTTGGTGAATACATAGCTGCTTGTGTGAACTTTCAGTGCATATGTACCACTTTATTCTTTTCCACATGAGTTTGTGTATCTTGCTTATGCCATCTCTTGATGTATCTCAGAACTACATAGTAGTTATGATTGGAGTACAAGCTCTGTAGGTGTGTTCAGTATTTGTATTTTCTTCCTGTTTCGTTCCATTGAGAGTGATAGTGGACGCTATAACGTACTTCAGGGTTGAACATGTGTACGGGTCTGGTACAGAGTGTCAGCCAGGCTGTTTTTCACATCAGTCTTGACACTGTTTCATTGTTTTATGGTATGTGGAGTTTGGTGTATTTCCACAGTTGTGTGATTGTTTTGTGACTTGTGATTTCAGGCTAAAGAGTTGTTGTTATGGGTCCTACATTTTACAACGCTACTGATAGAGCACTCATTCTCAAGACACCTGTACAACTCGATGGAGCACCTGATCACATTGCTGTCATCATGTGACATGAATGTTGTGCTTGGTGTGCTGAACTTGCTGTATATGTTTAGTAAGCGGAGCAATTTCATCACGCGGCTTAACAATGAGAAGAGACAAGCCCTGTTGAGTAGGCTGACCCACCTGGCAGAGGCAAGCTACATAAATTGCATGGCAGCATATGTCATTTATCATAACTGTGCACATAATCATCTGTAGTGGCTACACTTGAGTTTTATGATAATGAATTAGTACCATGTAATTCTGGTTGTGATTTTGAATGAGGTCACATTTATTGTTAGTGACGAAAATTGTTGGCTTCGATTCTTGTGTGGGCTAATGCAGAAATATGTGGAGTTGGTTGTATATTAAATATTATGTGGCATGAATTTGCAGTTGATGAATGATGCATGGTGGGTGAATGTGAAAAGGGCATCCGAAGACTGCGGTTACGTGAAGGTCATTTTGTGGTGGAAAAGTGAGAAGTGTGTAATCAGATAACATTTGCCAAAGTTTCTTTGGTTTAATGAATTTTTGGAAGTCTTAGCTTCATGTTATTGCCCACAAACACTGAATGTGAGCTGCTTATGTAAGAACAGAACAGGAGTAATGCTCATAATGTTCATTTTAAGTGAAAGTGATAAAATGTTGGTGGTTGACCGGCCTTTGACTCCAGGCTGGGGGTCACATGATAAGATTCTATACACACAGAAAACTAGCATATCAGCAACCTCTTAATATTGTATGATGTCCTACACCAACAAACTACCCCTCTCATGCACAGAACATATCCCCAGGTGATGATTTGCACAGAAAAATTTATAATATCTTTCTTTGTGTCATCTGTTTCTTATCTGACTTCTGCTTTTACTGATTGTAACTTAAAATTTGGTATTCTGGTGCATCTGGTTTTACATTTTGATAGGCACTTGTGCTAGAATGTGTGAAATAAGGTTTTGCTCATAATTTGGCTAATGGTAATAATTAGTATTTTATGTTTTTTCTTTCTAGAGTTGGGGTGGCAAGGAAAATGGATTTGGTTTAGCTGACTGTTGCAAGGATGTTCCTGCAGCGGTGAGTGTAAAAAAGTACTTCCAAGAAGTGGGATGTAATAGAGTGTCATGAAATTAAGAAATGTACTTGCATACATTCATATAATGAAAACGACCACATATTGACTGATTAGAGGAAGGCAACTTTAGTGTGTAATATTCTTGAATAAAGTTCCCTGTATTTACAGCTACAGCAAGTAAAGCTTAGGCTGGTTCTGTGTTGCCAGATATGTGCTGCCAAAATGTACTCTGCAGACTAAAAGCAGCATGAAACAGTAATAAGCAGAATTTAAGAATCTGGAAAGAACAGAATAACAACACATATATGTGTGTATATATATATTTCTGTAGTTGTGAGCTTACACTTCTATCAGCTGGTTCTTAACTTCTTGTGCCACTTAACGTTACTGAGGATGTGGCTGTCCTGAATCTCTTCGACTCTACTGTGGGAGTACAGTTTCTTCCTCTTCATTTGAACTGATGCTCTGACTGTCTTAAGATCTCGTTGTGCCAAGTACCATCTTCATAAATGTTCTCGGAGTTATCTTCAGTATTTTCTGAATCATGTCCTAAAGTTCTTGGCAGTCACATGATATTTACATGAGAAGGCTGGGTGTGGCAGTATGGGATGTTACAAACCAGGGACGAACAATGTTTAGTGACAGAATACTAAGACTCACGATTTGCATACACAAATGTGAGTTTCTGCCCACATTTATTCATATGTGTATTAAGATTCTGTTACTGATTAAATTCCTCTGTGTTTGTGTGTCAAAATGATTATTTGCTGTCACAGTGATAAGCAGATAAGTCATGTATTCTGCAGGGTAAAAGATTTCCAGCAGGTAAAAAATGTATAGACTTCTATAACAAATTCGCTAATACATGTCAGCACAACAATTTATTTATGGGATTATATAGGCTACATGTTTCGACCTGTGAACAGGTCATCATCAGGCCTCCAGCAGAATAAGTCAAAGGTGCTGTTAGAAAATTGGGATCCCAATATCTTGTACAGTTGTAAACAAGTGTAAAATGTGGTACTGGATAAAATGTGATACATGCATTATCTAGTTAGAACAATTAAAACTTGGGTAGGTATTTCAAATACCTACCCAAGTTTTAATTGTTCTAACTAGATGATGTATGTATCACATCTTATCCAGTACCAGATTTTACATTTGTTTACAACTGTACAAGATATCTGGATCCCAATTTTCTAACAGCACCTTTGACTTATTCTGCTGGAGGCCTGATGATGACCTCTTAACAGGTCAAAACATGTAGCCTATATAATACTATATAATACTCACCCAAGTTGGGTAGTTAGAACAATTAAAACTTGGGTAGGTGAAATACCTACCCAAGTTTTAATTGTTCTAACAAGATGATGTATGTATCACATCTTATCCAGTACCAGATTTTACATTTGTTTACAACTGTACAAGATATGGATCCCAATTTTATAACAGAACCTTTGACTTATTCTGCTGGAGGCCTGATGATGACCTGTTCACAGGTCGAAACATGTAGCTTATATAATCCAATAAATAAATTGTTGTGCTGACATGTATTAGTGAATTTGTTATATACTTCATTAGAACATTTCGTGATGCCCTCCTTAAAATTTCTAGACTTCTTCTTAAGAATGGAACTGCCGTGTTCTGTGACCGGCCTCTGTGTTGCATCAGTAGATTGAAAGACAGCTGAAAATGCTGGTTTTACGCTGCACTTTACTGAAGTGCTGTGTTTGTAAAGCGTAACTTACTGTTCTGTACATTTGAACTTGTCTGTCCACAACAGTGAAGGGCTTAAAAGCATGAGAGATTTTCATGAAATTTATTTGGGACTTTTGCTGAAATTAGTCAACACATTTCTCTGTTGGCTAATATCAGAAAAAAGTAACAGAATTTATATTAAGATGTATGTATGTTTATGATCTCTAAGCTTTATTCTTTGTAATGAAGGCAGGGTTTTGTCTTTGTAGATACACGCTGAGCCTGCAGAAATAGTTATGAATCTAATCATTACAGTTAAACATAAATTAATGTAAATGTATTGCTAAGATATTTGGAAAACTTAACAGTAACATTAAGAGACTGTTGTGACATAAATGTTATAAGCTGTGGGAATGTTTCCTCACTTGTCGACAGTATGTATATACTACTGAAATATATCATAGATTACCATTAGAAATAATAAATCTGCATTTCATGTGCTTGAATTGGAAGGCCAAGGAGGTGTACAGTATCACAGAGTCTGCTGAGACATTGTTTCACATCAGATTGTTTCTTTTGTTATTGAGTATTGCAGTTTATCTTTCCATTTCGAGTTATATTTGTCATTTTATTCTTTAGCATTTTCCGCCATGTTCGACTACTTTGCATTTTGAGTATTACTCGGAAGTGCCAGAAAGTACACCAGTTTCTGGAAAAGGAAAGTACTCTAATATGGTCACAAGCATCCACATAGAGAATGTGGACAAGATGAACAAAACACCAGCCGCCATCATGAATGAGCTATTGGAGCAGTACAATGTTCCTGCTGAGAAACAGGTGAGGATTGCTTGCACTGTGTGTCTTCACATAATTCTTATTGCTTGTAACACATCAAATGATGTTAGGATTTTTGTTCCAGATGCAACTCTTCACCCACATACGATTGGCTCACTGTTTCTCGAATCGTCGACTTCGCCTTTTGTGTGTTCAGGCCAGACTTCAAGCCTTGTCTGTACTTGTGTATTCAAATGCTCTGGCAGAGAATGCCCATGCACTTCTCTACTCAGGCATTCTGGAAGAATTGGTGGAACTGTTAGAAATGCCTAGTTCTAACCTAGTGGAAATTCGAGCAGCTGCCCTGCGTACGCTGACATCTATAATTCATCTAGACCGGAATCCACATTTTCCTAAGTGAGTCATATGTGTGTGTTGTGTGCAGTATTTGCCAGCATTTCTGCTTCATCATTGCTGAGCTGGTGATGATAAACAGGACATCCTGGGTTGTGGTCTTAACTCTTTCCTATTGTCTGCAGAAGGCTTGTGTTATTGCGATTTTCTGTTAGACGTCTTCAACCAATAGCTTAACCATTTTACCAGCACATGGGCCTGTTGATTGTGGGCTGTGTTATATCTCTACATTGATTGTGGGCTGTGTTATATCTCTTCTTTTACATTGTTTGACTTCTCTTGTACTATTTCATATATGGGAACTCCATATAGTGGGCGTTCTTATTTCCCACATGTCCTAGCCATTGTTGTTGCTTCCACACAAATTAATTTGTGTGTGGTAAGAGTGAAGTTGGAACTGGATGGAGAATGGTTAAACTTTGGCAGCTTTTCGTTAAAAGTAATATAAATTTTTCCAACATTTTATGGTAACTTTGATGATGGTTCTGACTACACAGATTGGGGCTGTGAATCACAGTTTCCATGCGTACACAACAAGAGAATGGTGTATGAGTAGCCAAATCATTAGAAAAACCAGGGGTGTAGTTGCTATAGTGACAGAAACCTGTGTGGTAGGGGCTGTGAGTCAGTACACTGCTGCACTTTATGTATTTTGGTAATGTTGTGTGTTTTTTATGGTTTTGAAACAGAAAACCGGGTTCTAGACTGAACATGATAATTGATGTGACGGGTGCTGGATCGTATCATGGTTTCCTTCCTGTGTTGGTGCGTACTTGCATCATGACACTGACATCTACACATACTGATACAGCAGGCAGTCAGTTTCCCTTGCCTCTTGCCACTGCTCTGTTCAGTTTCCTGTACCATCTGGCGAGTTACGAAGCTGGTGGAGAAGCGCTTGTGAGCTGTGGCATGATGGAAGGTCTGCTGCGTGTGATAAACTGGCCTGGGACAGAGTTGGAACATGTCACAGTGAGTAATGAGTTTTGTTGTCCCCAGATTTGTATTTACCTGTAGTTTTACACTGTGTCATAGCTCAGACATTTGCCCATAATTGCCTGGGTACATTCCTTATTAAGTCTGTGGGGAGTTTGTGGTGGATGCAGTGGAAGTAGGATAGATTTTTCTCGAAGCAATTGTATCGTCATACCAGGTATCATTCCTTCTGTTGCTCCATATTCGTAACTGTTAACTGCAGTTCTGCAGTGGAAGATGGTAGTGCCTTGGAATGCTTAGAACTGTTTACCAAGAGACACGCTGTAACAACCCAAAAGACATGAATGTTCTTGCAGATAGTTTCACTAGTTTCTGTTTCTGATGGTTGATGTCAGGCCTCTCAAGAGGTAATTGCATTCCGCTGCCAATTAAGCTTTGTATATTATGGCGTTTCACTAACAGGATTGGGGTTAAAAGTATAGAGGTTACAACTGGGGTACTGAGATGCATAAATATGACACTTTGAATTTTCCGAACATAACATGGAGAATGACAGAATTTGATGTCCAGATCCAGCAACAAATGCCCTCCAGTTTTTTTGAAGCACTAAGGAGTTAAAAAGCCACAAATCGCCGGGTATTGATGAAATACTGGCAGAACTGATTAAAGCAGGGGGTGGAACAATTTGCGGGGATATTCATAAGCTTATCACTTCTATTTGGAAGAAGGAGAAATTGCCTGAAGAGTGGAAGGAGTCGATCATAGTACCTATTCATAAGAAGGGGGATAAAACAGATTGTAATAATTACAGGGGCATT
>Ga0123352_10004763_pt1 | contig 20120 bp, 13 predicted proteins | sample TergutLab28metaG_FD_89700 | JGI IMG/M metagenome (GOLD analysis project Ga0123352, IMG submission 89700) | Labiotermes labralis P1 segment gut microbial communities from Petit-Saut dam, French Guiana - Lab288 P1 | ecosystem: Host-associated > Arthropoda: Insects > Digestive system > Gut ...
CCCGGCGTCTGTCTAGTGCTTGTGTCGGGAGGGGCAGCTGCAGACTCACCTCCCATAAGTTGGGTTATTTTCTTCAATGTTTTGTTGAGTCAAAGTAATGTATGAGGGGAGAGAGAGGAAAAAAAAAAACAAGGGAAGAGGGAAAGGGGGGGGTGGTGGGGGGAGGCAGGAAAGGCGGGGGGGGGGGGGGGGGGGGGGGGGTGAATCCGGATGAGAGACGTGGGGAAGCTGGATCTGTGTTCAAGTCTTACTGCCAGAATATAACGAAAAGTAACAAATACGAAGTGCGGGGCACGTGTTTAACGACGATATTTCAGCATTTAGGGTCTAATTAAGTAGGAATATGCGCTTAAACATTTCAAATGAACAGGGCAAATAATGTTAAATATTTTGTATACACGAATTTGTAAGAATTTCTTCACAAATCAGCATGTCCATGGAGTAATTTTTACACGTGTTATAATGAAGCAGTTCTGAGTGCGGTAACCAATGACAGCCACCCAGCTCCTTTCTGACGTGGAGAAGTCACTGTTCATGTACTAAAATTACGGTGCGGAGTTTTTTTTTTTTTTTAAGGAATATGTTACTGAAGTGACTAATAGGTGTCTTGTGTTCTGTTGCGTTGATCGACTGGATTTGAAGATGACATATATTCAAATGCATCTTAAAAGGGACACGCCTGTCGCTAAGTGTGAATTAGAACCGTTCGCTATTTCTGTATGGATAGGTCTACACCCTAGACCCTAATGTCACGCGACCGTGACGACACAATTGCTTCGTTGACCTGCTGATCGCCGCCTTGACTAGGCAGAAGACAGAAGGTTGTGGTAAATATATTAATTCCGGGAGAGTTGCCACGGCGGGAGAGATGCCGCATTTTCTTACTCGGGTGGGTTCTGGCAGTCCTCTGAAGATCACAGCACATGTGTGTGGGCAGTGAGTCTAGAGAGGTGTTGTGAGTGAACGTAGTGAATATCGGCGCTGTTATACGAGGATGATGAATTATTTTATGGGCTGAGTTTATTCATTTTAAGCTCGAACTTTCTTCTAATGCCGACGAAATATGTCTTAATTAGATCCAGTGAAGTAACTATGTAATCATGATACGTTACAGGTTTACAGCATTGTTAACCTTGCCTTTACACCACGTAGCCACCATGTCCTTCATTCCTTTAGGCAAGTGGGTGGTGTATGCGGCATCTGCTCCTGAAGATTGGGAGAGACGCCGCAAAAAATTAGAGGATAGATGCCGCACTTAAATAATTCGAAATCAGTTTGAAAAAATTATGCATACACATTTCAGAATACTAAAAATTATATTTTATATTGCTCCGTTTTCCAACTAGACTGAATCATTGTTTCTAAGAATGACGTTAAATTCACAAAAATCGTTGCGCATATGCAGACACTCTGAGCAGCAGATTTTGCCACATACAGACTGTTCGTACCACTGCATACAGGCTAGCTAGATAAATGTGAATTTCAAACAATTTCATTGATGAAACCGAAACCGCAGGGTTTGACTGCTGAAAACCTGTCTGTAGTTACATATCAAAGCACGAACCGGGACATTGTTGGGGCATTTATTAACATGCTGGAGAAAATAGCGACCGAAAGTAACCTCTCTGACATCTAGGAATATTTTTAACTTTGATGAAAGTGGCATACAAATAAATAGCAAACCTTACTCTGTAATAACAGACAGGATGTCTAAAAAGTTCATGTTTTAACATCGGGAGAAGAGATTGAAAATATTGCAATGGTAGCTGGCGTGATGTAATTCTGCAGGTCGATTTCTTCCCCCTGTTCTAATATTCGAGGACATCACCAAGAAACAGGAGTTCGGTGATGGCTTACTCCCAGGGTCAGATGTGTAAACCTACATGAACCGAAAATAGACTTACTCGTCATGTGGTTTACAGAGCATTTTCTGAAAGACAAAGCTTCAGGGAAGGTCATTCTATTTTTAGATGGCTACAGAGCTCCGTATCATTGCTACAGACTGCTCTTGAAAATAAAGTTACAATCATTCGTCTACCGGGTCATTGTACTTATACCTTTCAGTCTTTGAATGCGTGCTTTTTTGGGCCTCAAAAGCGTTATTTTAAAAGCAAAACCACAGCTTGTAAAATCACTCGATATCGCATGGCGCCTCTTGAGGTTTGCTTGGAGCAAAGTTGCTTCCGTTGGTGTTAGTGTAAGTGCTTTTGAATCAACGGGTATTTATCGTTTCAAACGCAACAGAGTGCCTAAATATGTGTTGTCCATTTCTGATACCAGCGAAAATGTAACTTCTATGGAAACAGCACCTCCGAATAATGGCTGTGGTTTGTGTAGCCTCTACTTCAGGAAGCAACTCGCAAAGTGTGTTACCCATCACAGCAGGACCTTTATTAAGTACTGTGGGTCCTATAGTTCCTTCTGACACTTCCCCTGAAGAAACTACTTCCTCCAGACGTTTGAAGATCAGTTCAATACCGAAATACCAAGAAAACATTCAATTGAAAAAAATAACAACTCCCTTTTTTATCAATGAAGAAAGCAATAATATCGAGGAAAAGCGAAAGATGCAACGAACAGAGAAATCGAAAGTGTCAACAGCCCAAATACTTGAGGTCTAGCAGGTCAGAAAATGCAGAGAAAGTTGTCAATAAAAACAGATATTCGTAATCAAGAGACAGCTGAAGATTCTGAAATGAAATGCTGTGAGTGTCGTGAAAATAATCTGCAAACAAGTAAGGAAGATGATAGGATCGAATGTGTGAGCTGCAGAAACTGGCTGCAGGAATTCTGCACTCCATACAAGCACAGATGCTTCGACTGCGGTAGATAGTCTCTGCGAAAGAAAAATAGCAGGATACAGAAGAGGCTTAAAAAATTTCGTTCGTTGCGACTTGGACTCTTGAGTTCACTTAGTTCAGTCATTATGTGCTTGGGACACATTTTCTATTCTAATGTTGACATCGCTTCATTACTTTGAATATAGTTCAACAGTTTTCATTAACTTATCTTTCTTTTTGAACTACGGTTATGAAGAATGAACTGGAAGTTTTGCAGAAGAAAGGGACTGTGGACTGTATCTTGGTACCCTCTGTTCAACAAAAATCAAGCGGTCTGAACTTTTCTAAGTCCCGAACTGGAAGTCACGTGACGTACAGTTGCCATCATAATTCGAGCCGTTTTACTTTCCCCATATTTGTGCAATCGTGGCGTCTCTCTCTCTCTCTCTCTCTTCCATTAATTACAATCACGCCGCGTACATATTAACCAAAGACACTAACACATTCGCTTAATTTGAAGTTAAAACATGAATTAAATGTCATTAATTTTCCGAGGCGCGTGGCTTGCTAGCTCTGCTTTTACAGATGTTGAGAGAGGGTGGTTGTTTGCCGCACCCGGAGGTAGCCAAGCGCGTTATCGCGTGATGGCAGTATTCTCGGGAAACAAACTACATTGGTTCGATTCCCAGTGTCAGCATATAATTTATTCCTTTTTGAATATGTTTTGTACTCACAAACACTCAATTAAATTATGCAGTAACATATCCATTATTTAATTATATGCTTCAAAAGTTATCTTTGCCCCATAGGCAGGGTTCGAAGTGTGAGTGACGCAGATATTTGTTATTTTTCCGTAATTCTTTTTTCTTTGTTTACCGACATTCTGATTTAGAGGGTAAGTGTTCGAATGGGACTAAAACTAGGCATGTGAATCTCGTTGTTGCTTGCGGACCGTAGCGGGTCACGAGATCTGACATTGGGCTGCATGATTTGGAACATTTACGGAAAAGAATTGTTGAGCTATGATGCGTGTGCTGGGGAGGTCTGGACTGAGGGTGGTTACACTATCGCCTTATTTCAGGGTTGGGATGTTGGGAGTGAAGTACTGTTGGAAGAGGTGAGCACGATTTAATTTTCGAAACAAGTTCATAATTCTTCTTCCGTGTGGCCTTCTAGTAAACAATAACACATTTTCAAAAATGTGCGTTTTTAATCTGATTACACTGATTATGGTGGCTATGAAAAGCGAAATGCGCATTTTAAAGTAATAATAAAATCAAAGGTAATGAAGAGCTAATGTAGCTTATGCCTTGAATGATCTAACAGTACGATCAAAGAACCGACGAAAGGAAAAACATCGCAAGGACAAGAGGATTTTATGTGTGCATTATTGGGTCTATTATACTGGGGAACAGTCATTACATTTTAAGGAGCAGTAAAGTAAATTTGATTCCAACGGCCATGCAGAGCTACAGAATGTACTATGAGAAAAATGTATGTAAAAATTCAGCTCGATTATTGTAAACACATTTCAAAAATAGTCTTCGAGCGGGTAACGAATTCAAAACCAGATATCTGAGAAAGATAATGTGCTGCAACTCGCGACAGGTTCTGAATTGCAGAATTGCTTAGAATAGATGTGTTGTGTCCCTAGCGTGTCTGAGATTGGAGACTGTCAGTGTGGTACCGATGGAGAATGAAGTTGTGTATGTTGTAGTTGCAGACGTTTCGATGGAACGTGCTGCCTACATCCCTAGGCTCTCAGAAGGCCAAACTTAAGATGAAGGCCACAGACTTCTCCAAAACGACGGTAACTACGTACCAGTTTACACTGAAGAAGACCAATCTACTGATACTTGGGAGTCTGAAGATTGAGACATAGGCTTCTCTGAAACTTAGATAATTACGTGCATTACATTACTATGACCCTGAAGTTGGAAGCATGAGGCTCTACTGAATCGTCGGTAACTTTATTGCAATCTGCACGTCGTCATGTGCGTATCTTTGTCACGGGTCCATACATTATTTCCATACGTAACTTACTTGACGTAATATGTCTTATGCTGTTTGACATTCTGTAGTCATTTTTTAATACAAATTACGCATCTTTCTATAACATTAATCGATGGTTTATTTAGTAGTGTTTCTGTAACGTTTCTTGTTACGCAGCGTCGAATGGTGGGGATTTGTGAATTACGAATTGGAAATTACGTGTAATGTGGCCATAGACGTCTGTATGAATGTACGATTACATTTGTCTGGGTTGACTAAGAAAACTGTCCGAACCGAATTCTAACCTGGAAGTGCCCAAAAGAAAATGGAGCAGTGCTAATCACGATGCTGTGGTAATTTAATAAAGCTTTACAAATGCATGGTAATGGTTATCTAAAATAGCATGAGAGGATGTTTTTGTGTAGGCCCGTGTGTACTGAAGGCAAGTGTCATGATCAAAATTCGCCATGCGTTTGTTACTTTGTCCGTGTGCGATATGGAAAGCTTCTGATGAACAATGGAGCTTCATGTTTTAATAATATCGAATTATGATACCACTGAGTTATGCATAATTAATTATTCACGCAGTACACCAAGCGAATCCATTAAGAAAGTGACGTCTTCTCTAATGTGCCCTCAATTATGAACGTGTGGAGGGGCTGCCTGGAGGCGTCTGAAGGATTGCGTTGCTGACTGGGCCCTTGAAAAGAATATAATTACAGTGTTTGTTACGAACTGTTTTTCTATGCCGTTTTGAAACACGTTCATGTCATTCTAGAACATCCCACGCTGCGTCTGCAGTTCTGTGTGCTTAGTCTTGAGGCGGCTCTGTTCATTGAGGATCTTTTTTCGTAAATCTGGATCAGGAATTTTAAATTTTGGTAGTTTAACAGAGTACTGTTCTCGAATTTTGTAACTTTCATGGAACTTTTAATTATCGTCGCGTATGCGAGAGATGGAAATATCAGCTAATGATTAGAGAAATCCTATAAATCATAGCTTAATAATAATAATAATAATAATAATAGATTGCATTTAAAATAATAGGCCTACAACAAGTCAAGTAAGTGCCATAGATCTGTCTTTAAAGCGATTGTGTGAAAGCAAGCAAAACAAAACGAATTCTTAAATGTAACACAAACTTAGTGGAAATTAGGAATTACGTTGCCCGAATATTTCAGTAACGTATAGATTTGATGTGAAAAATATTTATTATTAGTTATGTTGTCTTCGCAATCCTTTACTTTAGAAATAAATGTAAAAGAAACATTTTGGTTTGTTTTTGAACGATCATGTAGTTCGTCATACATCCGAATTTGCCATCGATTGTCGTCCCGATATTCGTATTTCGTCGTCACATTACCACATTAGTCGATGTGACTTCGTTAAATGTTTTGTGAACTGTCTCATTATAAGGAAACGGGCGGTTACTGAACAATACAGAACTAAAAAAACTAAAGAAAAAGCACGAAATGTGATTTGTATTGTATTTTATTGACTTGTATAGGTTAACGTTTGTTATGCATTGTAAACTGTTCTGTTAACCGAATGTTGAATCAGGAATTACGAAGAATAAGTGCAGCGTGATTTTTAATCTACCGACAAAAACCGGCGCCACTAAGGTTCGGCATCGTTAAACAAAGGAAAGAATGGGAATGTCTCTGCCAAGAGCAATACGTTTGTTTCCTAGATAGAGGCATGATCAGTAGTTATAATGTAACTAGAGAAGTGCGGGGTTCAAGACGCAACACTCAACTACAGTGAAAGCTGGTCTGTTTTGATTGAAACGGGTTCAGACAGTAACGGCATTAACATGGTAACAACTTCTTTTCTCTCACGAAACTCACTCTACATGGTTCTGAATGATTGTCAGTACGTGTTAGCTGTTCACTTCAAAATACTAGACACGATACGCGTTTAACAACTGAAAATGTTTTAATTATAGTATTTTAGTGCGTCAGTATTATGTTGAACCTTTCCCGCTGTGCAAAGTGTATTGGATATACGACGCTGTGGGAGCTGGATGTGCTCCCATCTTTAGTAACTGTCATTGTACGGACATTTATAATTAGTTTGTACTTGAAGATTAGTAACTGTGGCAGTATTTTATATTGAATCTTGCACACTGAAATTAACAAGGCTAATTGCAGGCGGTGTAAGAGAATTCTGTAGCTCGAGAATTCATGGATATCCCTTGAGTTGTGTAAGAACAGTGAAGTCTATTATGCATTGTAATTTACATCATTTACCTGGAAGGGAATTAAACTCCGCCTGTGACACATTGTTGTAGCCACTACTATCATCACGGTCGCACTTCACGGATACATTACTGATGAACTGCAGTTCATACATTATTTTCTGAAGCAAGCGTCACTAGACGATGTTTAAATACCTTTCGTACCGGGCTGGGAACCAATGCTAATGGATCTTGGAGAATTAGAGGATGGAAATGGAGCCTGGATTTGTCTTAGGGTAGATTTCATTTGTAGGCTTTTTTGAAAATGGTGATGAGGCTTGGGACTTCATGAACGTAACGTATTATTGTCACCAACACTGTTTGAAACTCCTTCAGTTTTAGTTTCCTTAGGTTAATAGATCAAGTTTCGCTCCCATATAAGTTTGGTTTTACATGTCCTTACGGTGTTAGATAAGAGAAGGGAAGACACAACAATATGAAGTGAGTGGTATCAAGAATTCCTTGAATTTAATATGCGCTTACCCTGAATGTAATTTTGTTTTCTTGCGGTAATTGCGAAATTTTGACACATTTTTTAAAAGGACTTCTTAACTACCGGTGTGTGTGTGTGTGTGTGTGTGTGTTAATTTAGTTACGCATTCTGTTGACTGAACGGGAACATGATATATTTAGTGTTCCCTGTCTTGCTAGACTCATACCACTTTCGTCCAATGATAGACCAAGTCCCCCATTATATAAACCTGTATGTGAAGTTTCCTGCTTCCCATATGACGTTTCTGAAACAGCGAGGAAAATTGCAATAAGAATGACAGCAGCAGCTGTTGGGACATGCATATTAGGTTACGGTGCACATTCACATTGTAAAGATGGTTATATTCAGTTATATTCTTGTACTGTAAATTCACATGCCTGACACACGCATTACATAGTCGAAGTTCAATTTGAAAATGTACCGTTTGTTTCGTAATGAGAGCAAAAATCGTTAATTATTGTTCCGGCATCCCAGAATATTGGCAGACACTTCCATCAGCTGTAGCCTATAAGGACAGATTCTTTGTTCTGTTCTTGTTAACATTCTGGGTTAGACATGTAAATTTTAATTTGGAAGTTATAATATATGCGGTATCGTGTACCGAAAAAGACATTAAATGTCATTGAAGCCAACATTTGAAGTTGCGTTAAAACAAGGAATTTAGTCATTTAGACCAGCTGTTGAGTGAAACAAGGTGGGTAGCAAGGAATGTCAGGTGGTTGAGTGAAACCATTGAGTATCAGTGCTCGGTTCTGGTGCTTTCCATTATCTCGCGGCGTTCTGAACTTAATGCAGCTCTTTTTTTTTTTTGAAAAGAAGTTCCTTGGTTGTTTTGTTTTACTGGCCTAAAATGGAGTACCATGAATTCAAGCGTCGGATTTTGCTAGGGCTTAATTTCCAGAAGTTAAGTTCTTCAAGCGAGAGGATGAAGTTTCGACGTTATAAAATCTCACCGTTGAGCACGGGGTGTCGAACTTCGTACTGTGACGTTCAAGCGGAAGAAACCGCAGTACCGACACTTAATAGTTCTATCTGTCTAGCCGAGACAAGCCGTCGCACACTTGCTGTCATGCCGTGCTCCCTAGTGTAGGTGGAGTCTTTTCTAATTTACTGCGTTTAGGCACCTTCGCAAACAGTTCCATATTCATTACGCGATAGGCAATCTAATAATGCATGTGTTTGTTGCAGTAGATGGCTGTGTCTTTATTTCATTAAGGCGCTGAGCGTGAAATTTCGCCAGTAGGTTTGGGATGAAAGTGGGATGTGACGTGCGATGTATAATTTAACAAAATATTTCCATGGGATTGGGGCGTATCCCCCTACGCACAACACCGCAGGTGCCACGCTTACGGGGTTGTAGGGGGAACAGTTGAACATCGAGTGCAACACAGAACAATCAGATGGCGGCCCTCCGATAAAGAGGATTAATTTGGTTTGCTGTAAGAATACAGAAAGGATCGAGGATGAAGCCAGAGAGTAGCGCGTCGCCATAATCGACAGTAATTGACAATTGATAATAATTGACAGTAATCGATAGTAATGGCTCGGCCGTGGAGTAGCGCGTGGCAATAATAACCGACAGTAATTTATTTACTTTTTAAAATAGTTATGGCTAGATTACACTTTGTAGTTTGCACGCTAAATGTTTTCAGATGCTAGCCGGGACGAAAATTGAAGTCAGGGAATGCTTGCTATCATTCGGTGCAGAATCTTTTGTCTTCCAGTTTGCTATCCAAAAATTTAAAGATTTAGATATACAGAAGTATAATTTTGCCTGTTGTTTTGTATGGGTATGAAACTTGGTCGCTCACATTACGGGAGGAACGTAGGCTGGGGGTGTTTGAGAATGGGGTGTTGAGGAGAATATTCGGACCTAAGAAGGACAAGTAACAAGGGAGTGGAGAAAACTGCATAATGAGGAGCTTAATGAGCTTTACTCCTTACCAGATATTGTTCGGTGATGAAATCTAGAAGAATGAGATGGGCGGGGCATGTAGCGCGTATGGGGGAGAGTAGTGGCATATACAGGGTTTTGGTGGGAAACCATGAGGGAAAGAGACCACTTGGGAGACCCAGGCGTAGATAGGATAATAGTAAGATGGATATTCTGGGTGGGGGTATGGACTGGATCAAACTGGCTCAGGATAGGGACAGGTGGCGGGTACTTGTGAATGCGGTAATGAAACTTCGGATTCCGTAAAATGCGGGGAATTTCTTGACTGGCTGAAAACCGGTTGGCTTCTCAAGAAGGACTCTGCTGCATGGAGTTAGTAAGTAAGAAAGAAAGTAAGCAAGCCCGGACGAAGACCGGGAACGTGGCTAGTACGTTATGAAAGTAATAGAAGTGAAATAATGTCTCATTATTTCGCTCTTAGGTACATTTAATGCTTTCGCGGTGGAACCCTCATAGAAACTAGCACTCACACATACATACACGTAAGTGATGTATCAGTGTCATTGACATTTAAAGTCTAAAGTAATTATGAACGTTGACTTCAGGCCGTATGTTCGTAACGTTAACGGAAGTGAGATTTAATGACGGTTGGGAGTACGTTTATAGTTCATGTAACGACGCTAAGGGCAGTTAAGTTTGTGTGGCGCCGTTTGATTGAACGATTAACTGGAAGAAGTTTAGAGTTGAGGTAGTGTCTTAATTTAGGGACACTGTTCTGGCATTGGTCAGGAGGGATCGAAGAAACTCAAGAGGCCGGGATAGCTCGGCCAAAATTTGAATTCAGGACCTCTCGACTACAGAGAATGAGTGCCAACTACTGTACCTAGACGTTTGTTTAGTTGTAACTAGCTGTTGGCGCTGTGTTTGGGTTCATGGAAGCCGAAAGAGAAAAATCCTTTCACATTTAATTTAAATTTAACCTGTATTCGGCTAAGTGCCGTGTGCTAACCTTTTCATACATCAGCGTAGCTTTGTCGTAGTGGTCTGATGACGCTTATAATTGGAAATTACTTAGGCTTGTTTGGTACAAAGCGAGACGTATTTTTCATCCTCCTTCAGGAAGGAATGTAGATGCTTTTACATTTCTCAGTGTGCAGACAATAGATGATATTATGCTCATGCTGCACTTTGAGTGTACTATTAATTTGCCGTCTAGCAAGTCGAAGAGCAAAAACAGTAGGAATTCTATGGTGGCCTAAATTTTACTTGTTTGTTTTGAGGATGTTAATTTATCTGGTGGAGAGTGCTGATAATAAAAAAATGACAATGACATAGATGTGTCACCGGCCATTTACTAAACGAATTGTCTTGAAAGGAACGGAGCGTAGGCCTAGTTAAAACGAATTATATAAACATGATCCAAATCGAAAATCTTAACCAATATCGTGGTGTGTCTATAGGCTTATGTGTAATATAATTTGTGAATGTATTAAAATTAACATGTCCTGGGAGAACATTAGAAGTAGAGTTTGAGATTCCTCTTAAAATAGTAAGATTCTTTCGGGAAATACGCTGTTTGTTATTTTTCTATTGTATAATTGTTCAAGCTGCATCTGTTTTCGAAAACGATACATGCAAAAATTTAGAGAATAATTCTGCGTGTTTTTCTGTACGGTGTGAAATATTTTTACTCTAATAGAATGACATATATTAAAACGTTTCACGAAGTGCTCAGAATATTTCTACTTAAGAAGTTGAAAAGCGAGGAATTCAAGAATTTTTTATATTTGAATTTTGTCCGGGTGACTTTGATACCGATGCCAAGAGCTCGACGTTTATTTATTTATTTATCGAGTGCGGTAAATCGTTGCATTATGGTAGAGGAACTCCATTGCAGGAGTTATGTGAAGGAAAGTAAACTCCTCAGTGACAGCAGGTAAAAATATTTTTGTGGACTGGATTAGAGAAAGTATTCTTCACATGGCATAAGGCAGTTGCGGGGAATGTGTGTGGAGTGAATTCTCGTACAAACGCTTGACATTCGAAATTCCCTCGCTGGTCGTAATATTCGTCTCGAGGGACGGATTGTGCTCAAATGCCGCCGCGTCTGGCCTGAGCTAAGAAGGGTCCATTTACTATCACGAAATAGTTGAACCAAAGTGGGTATGAATGGTGTACTTTGTGAAACGGAGGTCAGGGTCTGCTTGTAGGGTGATGTATCTTGTTGTTTCTTGACGCTTGTACATTTGTAGAATATAGGGAGAAGTTGTGGATAATCTAGTCCAAGTGCTAAGTGGAATATAGGATAGCTTTAATTTAAATTGCTGACACGAGCTGTTGTTCTTATCTTTCCCAGAAGGGTTAGCTGGTGATGTGTTGGACAACGAAAATATGGCCAGTTGAAATGGGAAGAAAATTTGCCAGATTCGGATACTTAGGTGGTTTATTTCTCTAGCACCTTGGGCAGAGCCCATTGAAACTCATTTTCTGCAGCTTACAGCGAACGTGTTGGATTTAGCTAAGAATATATTGTGCTAAGTGGCTGAATGGTTAGTCACTAGGGAATTGTGAATGGTGTGAAATGAGACGGGATTGGCCTAATTTTAGACACTTTTCACGGAATTTGCCCGGAGGGCCTTAGGAAAGACCTGTCAGGACATCGGTTGTCCGGGCCGATGTTCGAAAGCAGGACGTCCAGAATACGACGCAGGTGTGCTAGCCACTGACGATAACGGTCTTTTGGGGGTGTGACGTCGTGTAGTTTGGTAGACAGGGTTCAAGATTCGGTAGGAAACTACTGCACCCCTCTTCAGAAGTTGGAGACAACACTGTCCCCGGAACTTTTGATAGGCGTTTATCCACCAGATTATATGGGGTTACTTCATAGAAGGCCGTAACCATTGACACCGCAATGCGATCACTTGTCACGTGTTTAATTCATGTTCTGTGTAGCTGCTACATACCTGTTGCATCTTTTCCAGACAGCCATAAAATACAAAGAATATTTAACATGTGTGGTCAGCGTTCCTCCTGACCTGCAGCTAGGAATGTGTAACACAGAATTTTATTTAGAAATAATAGGAATGCGCCTCGGTAGCGCAGTAGGCAGCGCGTAAGTCCAAAAAAGTAGTAGGAATGTCCGTTTTCTACTTTGTATGTTTAGAGGTTCATTAGAAGTTTTTAACTCCCCTTGATTTAGAATTTGCAGTAACTCCCTTCTAAGGGTGAGCGAAAAGTGGTAGATCTTCGACATGTAAATCTCTGTTTCGACCACCTGCCTTACGACTGAGTTAGAAATTGCTGCGCTGTAAACTCGTGGTGACTTTTCCTCACCTAATGCTTGAAAGTTCTGGACTCGAAGCAACGTGGGCAGACGAAAGTTAAAACTGAAATTAAAATTAAAAAAAAAGAAGGAAGAGAAATTATTTTACTTTGACGATCTCTGCAGCACTTTGAAGCAGACGTGTCAGATCTTTTTCGACTTACTTTCGGCGTACTTGCATTACTTTGGAGATTAATTCGCGTACGCACACGGATTCGCTGTTGTAAATTGAGATGTAGACCTGCTGAATAAGATGCCTTTGTTCATACTGCTGCTTTGCAGGATGAACCGTCTAGAAAATGCAGAACAAGAGACACAGGGCACAAATCTGATGCCTTGTGACCCAAATCATCGAGTATATCCTATTACTGTGCAATATATGTTGATTAATTGACTCCATGGACCAGAGTCCATATTGTGGAGCTCATAGTTGCCCAGTTGGTACATTTTTCGCTGTTTATGCAGCGTGATAGTTCATTGACTTGTTCATTAGTGTCCACCACTGACCCTTATCTACAACCAGTAAAATCCCGCCACATACTGGCCCCCTGTTTCTGTAAGATTATTATTATTCGCATCCAATTAGAGGTTGCTGAAGGTGTCTCCTTTATCCGGGTTTCGACTTGAAATTGTCAATGGATGTCCAATTTTTATAAGTGTATGTAGATATTTCTTATTTATTTATTTATTATCTGTTGACTCAGTGACTCAGACTTACATAAAGCCGAATGGTGCGATGTTTGGTAAATAAGGAATTGGAAAGGATGTAGAAGAACACCCTAGTTGTTTAATCTGAGATAATTTCATGGAATATACTGAAAGGACTGAGGTAGTCGACGTAAAACCCCAATCAGGATAGCGGTGTCCTGTCCGAGATTCCGAACAGGCGCCTCTCGGAACCATTACCAATCGAGTAAACTTCGGAGGGTACGGATTTTTCGTCTGCATGCGTATTGTGGCCGATAATCCTAACCCACGTTGATTTTGGTATTGTCGTAAGAGTACATGGTGAATTGTACGAATTACAATGCCTCTCAATGTGTAATTTTGTCCATCATTCCAGATAGACTGTATGTTGGGTACAGACTTTCTACTCAGCATACTCTTTGAAGGTTTCTTGGCGACCGTATGCAGTGGAGTATCCTCGCGCGATGAACTGTGTGACAGCGATGTTCATGTTTCTGAAACTTTGAACATGAACATTGCACTGACACGGCTGATCGCATGAGAACACCTCATAACGTCATGCTTAGTATTTTGTGCTCCTGCATATAAATCCGCGTTCATCGCTAGGTACGAGAGATTATATGTCATATATGTTTCCTCAGGTGACATTTTAATGTAGGTGTCAAGTTTTAATCTGTAAATTTTCTGTTTGAAGGCTGGCATATGAACTGTTCTGGTCTGAATGGCAGAAGCTGTGTTAAGGCAACTGAATGTTTAATTGCAGTACTTAGAAGTGAAAGAACGGATTATGGGATGAACGATTTGGACATTTCTTTCGTTTGGAACGGAAAAACATTCTGTACAATGTACACTATGGTTTAATGCTTGCACTTAATTTTCTGGACGTATAGTCGTAAAGTTGTTCGTCGTAAGCAACATTTTGATAAACTTCATCGGTAATTGGTCAGTTTATGTGAGACAGTTAACTTTCAGAGAGATGTTGCTTAGTAAGTCGTATTTCTGGTTTTCTTTTAAATGTTTATGGTCGTAAGCGAAAGTAAACTAGTGTGTAGTGCAGTGTCCGTATTCCGTTAATGGGAGCGGTATTTAATGATGCAAGGGATTCATGGTGGTTCGATGGTTATGTTGATCCTGTTCTTTGGTGTGAAGTGGGCTGTGTAGCAGACATTTCGGAGGAACTGGTTGCCACCATCTTCTGGGTAATTTGGACACTGAAGATGTAGATAGCATGTTACTCCAAAACTTCGGCATTTCAGTCCACTTCCACGCCGTGCCAGCATTTGGCAAAAAGATCCTTTTTTTTTTTTTGGATTATTTTGCTTCTACGAGCGGGGCCTACAGCTATTAATTTTCGACCATTTAATGTATCACTTTCTTGTTCAGTTTTACATGCGTCAAGTTTTGTACACCGCGTATTTGTGATATTATTATTATTATTATTATTATTTAATGTCAGAACTTGTAGTGAAATCCTGCACGTCCTTGTTTGGGATGACTAATTGGAAAACACCATCACAAACAATGTAAATTAATAACGTACCATTTCAAATGAAACTCATGGGCCCATACGCGATATAGGCCTCGTATATCTGTCGGTTGATTAATTTTCTAATGAATCGGTCATGGGTCGGTAGTCGGAAATAATACTTGCGTGGTGGCCCAAATAGTTACTTATAAAACACTGAACACGATGGACGTTGTTGAGTATGTGGAACATGTCAATGGAATTGTTTTCGATCGTGTCATTAGTAGGTGTAATCAGTAATCAAGGCGTTACGGTCATCATTTTGACTGCTTGAAATCGATGTTTGGAAGCGTAATCAGAGTTAACATTTTCAAATGAGTGTCTTGGGTTTAGTCTGCATATTAGTCGTATTTTGTAGAAACGTTGACGGCCTGTTCTCCAAAACGTCGAAACCGGTTTTGGGTCCCACCTCGTCCCCTGTTTAGTGGGTACCAGAGTTCTGTCTACGGGGATAAAGCGGTTGGACCGTGAAGCTGACCACTCACTTCTATTTAATGCTGAGGTTAAGAAGGCGTGGAGCTGCTGTATTTCTGCTGTCCCTGTATGCCTTCTTGTCGTTGAGAACACTTCATTTTTCGCACAGTTTTTTTTGTAAGGCCGATTACGGAGAATGAGGCGGTTTGAGGAACAAAAATTGTGGTGCTGAATTCGATTGCATCCCAGGGAATACAAGATGGTGTGAGTGTTTCATCACTGCCAGTTTTCTTGTTAAGTAGCGGAACAGTGTTCTTGAGCGGCTTTTCAAGAGCTCACGGAAGGCCCGTCACCGGGCTGTGTCCTGACGTAAGTTCAGCTATTTCTAGTACACGCAGTGCCTCTCCTATAGAGTGGCGCCTTGCCTTCATGGTTTTCGACTAAAAGGTGTGCGTTTTTCATCGTCTCGACACATACCCAAAACATCTCACGGAGTCACCCATCTTCGTTTGAACATCCTCATAATCCAGCGACTTGGAATGTGTTATTGTTTTGAGCAATAGAAATACATGTGCATGTTGTTAAAGAGTATGAACAGTTTATGGCTTTAACTCCGTAATACTGCTACGTGTTACCGAGTGAAAGTACTTTGAATTTAACACTGGTCAACAGTAGAGGAAATGGACGTGACCATGAGGATAAAGGAGAGCCATTTTGTGAAAGGATGTGTGTCAAGGAAATGTGCTTGAATGCTGTTACGTGGAAAAGAATGGCTATTTAAACTGGCGAGTATGCTGACGTGTGATGTGATGAGGTCCGTAAATGGCATTTCAGAACTTGCTAGACACTGAAGCATCAAATAGTAACAAACGTACTTACCAACAAGTACATAGCATGTACATCACAAATATATTGCTTAGATCCTGCATATTTCGGCCTCAGTTTGCAGTGCTCCGGCAGATTTTATTTGAATATTAATTGAAGACATTTAGTACTTTACAGTTATATTAAATACGTCAACATTGTATTAAAATATGTCAAATATACTATTAATTAATTTGGAGTACACGGTAAGTAATTATTGCATTGGTGTCCAAACTGAAGGGGCACGGTTCAGACTGGTTTTGCTAAGTACTACCATTTAAATTAGAATACACTTTTAAAAAATTGCAGAAATTTTAATGCCAGACAAGCACAATTATTTCGTACTTACGTTGGCAAATACAACCAATTAATTTGGAGTACGCCATTAAAACTGTGTTGTTGCGTCAGATGAATAGTCTGGGGAATGATGGATACATTTCACAGAGCAGGTATGCGTAAAGCGTCTCGTCGCGCAGTTCTAGTGTCCTGTTGGGAAGTGCTGTACATAGCTGTTTCTAGACCTGTGTGTGATTATTTGTTCAAAATATCGGCCTTACTCCCTCATGCCTGTATGTACTGTGGCCTACTGTGACGGCAGGGTATTCGGCTCGGTTTATTATGACTGAGTGATAACAGGGCGTTAAATATGACAGTGAGGTCACGTAACGGAAGAGGAAGGGGGTGACTAAACACTCATCACCTTGGTTGTAATTCTGCTGGTTTACCTAGTGAGACAGGCCCTCTTAAGTTACCCAGATGCTAATGGCGTTGTAAAAGATAAAAGAATAAAGGAGTAAGAAATGGCACACGTAATGTGATTCTACAGGCCCCGGCATCAAGTTATTAAATTTGTTAAAACTTCTCGTCGTTGTCCAGAATGTGCGCAGTAAAGGTACAATCAATATTAATGTCGTCAGGTTCTGTATTGTATGGAACGTATTCGATTTGGCGTATGCTTAAACAGGCAGGACGAAGGTTTGGGTGAACGTTATTCGATTCTTTTGTTATGTAACACTTGTTTCATTATTAAGTGTTTACAAGAGTCGCATGACCTTATAACATTTTGTAGAACATGTTGGCCACGAATTTTGAACATCGTTATTCTTTTGAAAGTGTCGTCTTCTGGCATGTGACAGCGTGTCGCTCTGATGCTTACTTAGAAGCTGGGGACAGCAGCGTCCTTCAAACCGTTGGTACCCGCCACCAAACAGAACACCATCACAATCCCAAAAGACAACAATTTCCATTCTTTTTGCCGTGAGAGCCTCATGTCATTGTTTTCTTCGTATATTATGTTCTGTGATGATATCTATGCTTTTTAAATAATATTTCTCACAATTTCACTGTATAAGAAAATTCGCACAACAATATCAGTAAATGTTGTAACTTCTCAGAAAATTATTTAGATAAATATTTAAATAGGAGGAATATTTTTCATTTCGGGCGTTGAGTTGTGGTATGTGGGAGGATTGACAGGTGCGTGATATGTAGTTTTAGTTTTATTTCTTAAGGCTGTTTACCCGGACTGATATTGGGGGGGGGGGTTGCAGGGTACCACAGCCAATATTGTGTCAACGTTACGGGGTTGGGTTCGATTCCCTACAGAGCACTTTTTTTTTCTCTCTGTTGTATCCAGACATGCTCAAGGTTACACCCAGGCTCCCGTCAGGCTGTGTAGGTGAGGCGTCTGGGGATTAAAATTGTCGGGGCGTGAAGCTGACCTCCATCCATTGCGGAGATTAAATACGTGGAGATATACCTCCATTCCCATCCCTATTCAGTGCGCGGTGTTCAGTTACGCACAGAGGGACTGCCTTACTCTGGCTTACAGGCTCTACTTCCTATTTTCGCTCCACTCTTAGTCTGAACCCTGAGTTACGGTTTGTGGACTGACTTTAAGGACATCTGTTTTCTGATCTTTGACAAGTCGAGGCGCAAAACAACCACATTTTCTACCAGTAGTGTGTTAATACAAAGTAAATTGTCTGAGCTAGGCCCGTGTTCTTATGCAAAGTATACCTGAAGGAGGTACTAGAATCATCTACCGGATCGTGTGTATCAGATATCACACAATGGACAATGTCCAGCATGTTACAGGTATAATAAATCAAGCATTATCGCAACGTTAATGGCGTCAGTTTTATGACATTAAAACTTTCAATATATGAATTTCTGAGGTTGCATGAAGTAGCTGTGCTTTGCAGTTGTAGCCAAGTACTGGTTATGTAAGGTGATGTAGCAAGCAGCCTTGACTGCGACCTACAAGCCTGGCAATTTAGAGGCTGTCATTAATATTTTTTCTAAATGATAGTAGTACTGTAGTTTTTGGACCCTGAATGAATGAGTTCAAGAACAAGTAGAAAATAATCTTTGTGAAAGCATGTAAGAATAAAATACTGTAGCTACATGAGGAGTTCGCTGAAAGGCTGTTTTTTACTTTGTCGGTATTGAGACTGAAATTGTACAGGCTTTGTTATGAAAGTCCCACTTAGGTCTTTATGGTTTCTCTAAACACTCGCATAAAATGTGCTGATGGAATTGGAAAGTGTGACGTGAAAACATCGTACGAGTGAACCAGTTTGTTTCGGAAAATAGACTGAGGAAAACTGTGTAACATCGTGCTCTTCACGATAGGTAAATGATGCCTTAAATAAATCTGTTTGTTTCTGAAGTCTAGAAATGATTAGTGCGTTGAAGTGAAGGTTCTGACTTACCTCAATATGAGGTTCCTGTACTGGCTGTTAGTTAAATGTGCACTAATTAAGGTCAATTTTACCTCTCAGCTATTTACGTCTGTCGACCTGATTGACCTCGACGTGCCCTCGTCGACCTCACCCTAGTTCAGAGACAGTGCTACCGATGCTCATCTCCAGTAGTCCTCGAAGCAAAACAACTGGCTGCCTATTGAAGCTGTTAAATGTGACGTAGTGAACAAAATATGAAGCTGGGTGTGGAAGCTGTGACCTGTTTTCGGTGGTCTATCTATACTAACATACGTCGCGAATCTTTAGTGGGTTTAGTATATCGGATACGCGTTTCGGAGATGGTATGGCGAGGCATTTTCCGCGGTCGACCTACGTTACTTCGTGTCTGAATTCATGTGATTATATTCGTCAATCATTGTTAACAATTACACTGCAGTGGTTATTACATGCACCACAGGCATTAATATTAAAGAATCCACCCTTTATCCAGAAAGCGTAAGCCTCTTTATGTGTTTTTAAACACATTTTATCCACGTAGTGTATTTATGATAAGGATCTTGTGAGATTTTCAGAATAAGTAGCGAGTATTCCCTAAACCGAACGGCCTTTGCAATGGAGACGGAATGCTTTTACTGTGAGGCAGGAACCGGATTGGTATGTATTCATATCAGGAGCTCTCAGAATTTTTCGCTGGCTAACCACTCAATGAAATTTAACAATTTCACTGTACCACATTTTTTTGTGTGTTTAAACGAAAAAGCTGAAATTGGAAAGACTGGCACACAGCGGGGACGAATTATGTTATCTTGCTATCAGTGGTGCATATTACAAAATATATGTTACTTCTGTTTCATTTGTTTTTTTTTAAATTTTTATCCTTTTTACATTTCAGTTTTTTGTAGGTCGCATACCAAAAAACAGTGGTTGGTGCATCAGTAGTGGTGCGCGTACTATGGTTTAACTGAATTTCATGTTTGCAGAGATGTTAGGAGCATGCGTTGAGCTTACAGACCGCATATTCGTATATTTCATGCGATGCAGATAGGCAGCAGGCAGACTGTTTTGCCACAGTAGTCAGGGTAGGCTCAACGGGGTCCACTCAGCCTCGTGAGGTCAATTGAGGAGCTACTTGAATGAAAAAAGTAGCGGCTCCAGGTCTAGAAAACAGAGATTAACGGCTGTGGGGACCCGTTGCGCTGACCACGTGA
>Ga0123352_10004764_pt1 | contig 20120 bp, 3 predicted proteins | sample TergutLab28metaG_FD_89700 | JGI IMG/M metagenome (GOLD analysis project Ga0123352, IMG submission 89700) | Labiotermes labralis P1 segment gut microbial communities from Petit-Saut dam, French Guiana - Lab288 P1 | ecosystem: Host-associated > Arthropoda: Insects > Digestive system > Gut ...
GTATTTCTTAACATGAATGTTTTACAGGGAGGGGTTGTTGGCACCTCGCCCAACCCCCAAGCTGGAGGACCACCCCTTGTCGGCTGTCCACGACTGCTTATTCAATTTATTCGCAGCTACCCTTCATAAAGGAGGCCGTTCCTCTATCCGCAACCTGAGGACGCGCCACGGCATCATTGTATGAAGAGTGGAAATAAATACATTTATTTCGTTTTCTAAAACTATTTCTCCCGAAATGTCATACACCTGCTGCAGGATCAGCTTATGTCGTTGTGCAGTAAATTACATTTGTACTTTATAATTAAAGTACTAATGTAATTTAGCCTCTATTCTAATTCACGTTCGCCGCGAATACAATACAGGTACATGAAAAGTGTGCCTGGAATATCGGAATTTGAAGACAAACTGACAGAAGTGAAATACTGGCAGATGTGATGGACAGAATCTGTAGAAGCATACACGGAAGAAACGAAGAATGAAGGCAAGAGAGAATAAACGGTCTAACAAACGAACTACGTAGAGCAGAGTCCTTCTGCAGAAGCCAGGTGTCCAGACGTTCCCTGCATTTGTGGACCCAGATGTTTCATTACTGCCCGTCGCTTGTCTCCATGCTCTCAGATAAATCCTGTCCATGGCTTCGCATCCCAGTTATTTACTGAACAGTAATTAAGTTATTTTAATAGGTTATTATCAAACACGATAATTAAGAAGTAAAAGCAATAAATATAATAGAAATATAATCACTCAATGTCCTATATTCTTATTCAAGGAAAATATGGCAGCGCGTTCCACCGACACACCGACACACCGACACACCGACACACCGACACACCGGTGCCTACGTTTGGATTTGCTTCGTGTCACGACGAATTTCGTAATCTCTGTATTTACGGTCGCTGAAGTTCTAAAACCTCGCAATAAGAGCCTATCAGTAAAATAACAACAGATAACATAAAGATAAGAATAGAGCTAGCCACTAAGTTGTAACACACATAACTGAAACGAGGTACACTGCAATAAAACCGTAATTAAACATACAATTTATTGTTAAAATACTGTAGAATGTTGAAATAAATGAAAGAGAGCAATTTATGTCAGGAATAAGAGGGCAATGTTGGTAATGAGGTAATTATAGAAACTTGTGGGGACCGCGGTGGCACAGTGGTTAAGGTGCTGTGCTACAAATCGGAAGGTAGCTGGTTCGATCCCAGCTGGTGTCATTGGGATTTTTCATTGACATAAAATCCTTCCGATCGCACTATGGCCCTGGGGTCGACTCAACCTCTAACAGAAATGAGTACCAGGAGTATTTCCTGGAGGTAAAGGCGGCCGGTGCGTTAGGTTGAGAACCTTACCATCATCCTGTGCCGTTGTCATGAAATCTGGGAACCTTAACTTCCTGGAACCCTCTGGGTCACTCCAGGCCTGTAACTGGACTGATTTTTACAGAAACTTGTAAAACTACAAACAATTGAAACAAGGAACAGCGAAGAAAATATAATTTGGAAAAAAAAAAACATAAGAGGCATGAACGAGAAATTTCGGGGAATTAAAACAAATACTTGTGGTTGAAAGTGTCAATATTTTGAAAAAGTTTCAACTCTAAATACGTCCATTAAATTCTTCAGCAAGAGAACTGAAAGCTGGTGTTCGCAAGCGGTGTGATGAAGCATTGTAATTAGGTAAGACAAAGTATGATGAGAAGGATGGACTATATCCCAAATCGCTTATTAGTTTTAGAAAATGTATTATAAACTTTTATAACGTCCAGAATGAATATGTAAACTGTATATTAAAATACTAGATACCGAATATCCAGGACTTTAAGAGCATTGTAATTTGTTTGTATTAGCTTTACTTCAGCAGCAAACCAGATATGATGATGTAATGGTTGTTGGATGATGTAATGGTTGTTGGATGATGTAATGGTTGTTGGATGATGTAATGGTTGTTGGATCGGAAACAAGCTCATTTATATTTGTAAGGAGTCAGAGTTTTAAACCAAATTAGGTAAGGGTTCGATTTTGTGACCTAATAAGGCGAGGTTTTGAGAAATTATTATGACGACATTAATAGCCAATCAAAAGACAATATTTAAGAATCACATGCTTATGCTCCTACCCGAGCCAACACCCAACGTGAATCATATATATATATATATATATGTGGGCCGTGCTCTTAGAAGATCATCATTTTTTACATTTGTCAAGGGTGTTCACTGCTAGTCGGGGACTGAACTAGCAGATGTAGTTTACCTGGGCTATCCTCAACTATACTCTGTACTGTACTCAACTTATATTCAACTGAATTCCACCAGTGTTCAGCTGTAAAAGTAATCAGCGCTAACAAACTGCAATAAATTTGCTTAATTGTCAACTATAACAAAGTCTAGTACTTTGGCCTGCGTCGTGACCAACATTGGTGACTAAACTAGAAACCTCTCAGCACGTTACTACATCACAGCAGTAATGCGTATAGTAATAATAATAATAATAATGGTAATAACAGTAATAATAATAATAATAATAATAATAATAGTAATAACAGTAATAATAATAATAATAACAATAACAATAGCGTTCAGGGCATCGTTTTTTGTTTGGGCCTACCTATCAGTGTTAATGTATATAGGTGTCAAAGCATATGAATTCATCTTGACTCCTGGAAACGTAATGGACAAATGTACATGTAATTGAATGTTCTTTGGCTCCAGCTTTCCTGACCAATCCAAACTTCTTTTTGTCATGCAGTCCATGGCGATAGTCACCATGACTTCCGGTCAAATAATTTTAGCCATAAACGTAGTCATGCGTGACTCCTGCGCGCAGCGACCAATTTATTCCACACGCATTTCCATCTAATTAAAATTCAGAGCCCGCTGATCGAAGGCCAGAAGAGAAATAGATAGTGAAAACAGTATGCCAGGTCTGCAATTGCTTTCTAAAGGCGGCAAGTCAACTGAGCTACATTTAAAGATAGATTTCGTACCGCGCAGTAAATGCTCTCCTTCTCGGTTATAAAAACTGACGGTTAACATTGTGTGAGGAAATTATCGCTGTTAGTCTTGAGATCTAAACAAAACACACAATATTACAACTGTTAGCAGAACGTATAATTTTTAGACTTTTCGGACAATTGCGGAAAGCGACTATATGCTTCGTCATGTCTGTCCATCCGTTGGTCCGTCCGTCCGCCCATATGGGACAACTCGGCTCTCACTGGACTGATTCTAATGAAATTTGGTATTTGTGTATTTTTCAAAGTTGTCACGGAATTTAAAGTTTCATTAAAATCTGACAAAAATGATGGGTACATTATATTTGGAACAATGTAGGTTTATGATAACATCTCACTCATTTCTTCTTTGAATGAGAGATGTTTCGGACAGAAATTGTACAGAAAACCAAAACACATTTTACATTCAATAACTTTTATTCCGAATATAGTGCCTTTTCGAGACCACGTGGAAAACTTTGGTAGAGCCGGAGAGGCCACAGATGAAAATAGGTTGCACACTTTTCCACTGCAACAGTGGTTAAGCGAACGCGCCTCAATTTTACATTACAAGTACACTGCCATTCTTGTTGATTGTAAGTGGCACATAATAACAATATTTTATTGTCGCTAGTACCACCAAGCTAAACGACACATTTGCACCGTTGCCGCACCCACGAGGCCCACCGACAGGAAACTGACTCACGCACCCGATAAGAGGTAATCGTTGATATTGGAATTGACCAGCGTTTATGTGCAGACAAAATTCAGAGGTCTTCCATAAAATAACAGAAATAACTACGTCACATTCATGCACAGACCACTCTGTAGTAAAATGATACCAACCAACAATAATCACAGACACTGCCAAACTGCCTCCCACAAATTCAACCATGCCATCAAGAGTCATGAAATGCATTTAATACCAAAATTTTTGCGAGGTCAAATACTTTGTGTGACGAAACGGTGAGTACACTGTTGATTTGCTTATCACATGCCTTATCAATGTTTATCCAAAAAGAGTAACAGGTTTGTCTCTACATAGCACACAGAGTGTTCCATAAGGTAATACCGGGGTGCTGATAAGTCCTTAGCCCGACCAGAAAGGAAACAAGCATGTCAGGTGCACCCACTATTTCAACAACATCGAGACGCGAGCTGTCATCAAGTTTTTTTTCTTGCAAGGCAAGGCGCCGAAGGAAATTCACGCCGTTCTGACAGAAGCATTAGCTTATTTTTTTCCTGGTCGGGCTAAGGACTTATCGGCACTCCTGTAACAAGTTTATTTTCATATTTGAATTATTATTTGATCGTTAGGTGTGCTGTTTGAAGTAAACGAGTAAGAACGCCTTATAGGAAAGCCGCCTCCATCCGCCTAATCACATGTCTGTCAGTTTGTAGGATGTCCATGAAATTTTATATAGAAGTTCTTTAACACAGTCCAAGAGCAAGTGTGACTGCCGTGAATATAGGCAGGCAGAGCCGTACTTAACTTGATGGCGCCGTAGTTAACTTGATGGCGCCACACTTAACTTGATGGCGTACATGAATTTATACCCACAATTTCCTCGTTTTTTGACCTACTAATGCAAAATTCTTTCGAGATGTTCTCCACTTAATGGTGAAGATTGTCAGTTTCGTAAAAATCTGTTCCAGAAAGGTATACTGTCCACGAAAAATCTTCTGAAGTTTTCACAGGCAGCCGGGCGTTGCCTCCCCATAAAACTTTCTTACTTTGTAAATAACGTCCACAAATGTTTTATGTACACGTTAGAAGAAAGAGCGATCAATTCATTTTGGAATGTAACTGCCTAGCTTATATAATAGGGATAAACTTTTATTCTGAGCCACGAACTGAAACTTTAAAAATAATCCAAATTAATGGTAGTTATGAAAGGATTAAATATGCCCATATAACACCTGTAACATGTCATCTGCACTTTATCCACAGTATAACTGTGTGCTTCGTATAATTCTCAGAATAAAAGCGACTCTGTGCCTGAATAACCCTAATCAAGGAGAATTTTGGAGAAGCAGCCATGTTTTCCAGCACGAGGAACCTGGTTTTTACTTATTATTATAGAGTTACAGGGGTTTAAAGTCGAATTTTCAGTCTGTTTGAGGGCACCATTCAATAATTCGCCTGGACAGAGAAATATTTCACAATATGTGACCATATTACAGCAAGAAAGGCTACGACCCTCTCATTCTTTGCCTTTTAGAACTACAATCTCAAAAAATTCAACATTTTGTTTTGTTATGGGTTTTTTACGATGCTCTAAGAAAATCAGATTTTATAGCATCGAAAGTAAAGTTGATTGGTAAAAGGGAAATGGAAATGATTCTGATGAAAGTAGTTGTAGCTTAACACGTTACCAACGGCGGATTTGTCTGGGCGAACTGAAGAAACCCACGACCATCAGAGAGTACAGTCAGTGTTCGAGCAAGTCCCTAGCACAAGCCTGGCTTTTTTATTTACGTCAACACACACTCCTTCGTAGAAAATTGGCCTTCGCAAAAGACAAACTTTCCTTACGTAAGCTACAAACTGTTGCTCGAAACTTACGAGTTTGTGAAAGGCTGTCTTTAGGTACGTAGAAAAATTACTCTATCAGAACTCTGTCTTCTTATGACTTGGAAAGTGAAAACTTTTAAGTTGTGCGTGTATTTCGGTATGGATACAGGATCACAGTAGTTACAGTGAGATAAGCAAGTGTTAACGCTTCCTGATTGAAATAACTGTACACAGATTTGATGTTTATTGGACCGTGCATCGTTGTGATAACTGAAGAATAAGAACCAACTAGGTGCTACTTATTGTTTCATTATATCAACATGTTTCGGGCACTACTATGCCCATCATCAGGAGCTCACGACTATAGTGCTGATTACCACATGGGCAGTCCGATCCTGGGGTTGCTGTTAGTTGGAAGTTAGGTGCAGGCAGGTTGGATGAGTGTCCGGCTGCAGGCTATTGCACGACTCGTGCAATAGCCTGCAGCCGGACACTTCCAACTAACAGCAACCCCAGGATCGGACTGCCCATGTGGTAATCAGCACTATAGTCGTGAGCTCCTGATGATGGGCATAGTAGTGCCCGAAACATGTTCAGCTTATCATAAGTATAATAAAACATTAAGTAGCATCCAGTTGGTTCTTATTCTTCAGTTAACTGTACACAGAATTTTGTTACGATAGATATTCTGTGTTTGAAACGGCAGCTGTAAGTATGCCTTTATTTAAATGACATATTCATGATCTGTACTCTACTTGTTTATTAAAAATCACATCAGCCAATTAATTACAGTGATTACAATGGAAAACCAACCAAATGCACACATGCTACATTTGAGGGTTTTACATAGAAGTCATTTCGTCACTATGCACAGTATAAGAAACGTAAAATTAATTGAAGCGCAATTTCTTCCATAATTCTATTGGGTCAGATCATTTCAGACTCCAAATCGCCTTATCTCAGAAGCATCAATTAATTCCACGGAGAATCTTGTAGAGCAGAAAATACCCGCTCAGACAGTCAAGAAATTATAAAACTTCTACGTAACCCAAGGCTGTGTGCCGTTAGTAAAGAAGCCTGCTCTCAAAAGCACCCCGTGTTTTGTCATATGTACCGTTATGAATACAGCTAGCTGACCATAGTAGCTTGAAAAATTCTGGAAATATACAACAGAAGAACGACAGATGACTTCCATGCTCATAAGGGCTAATTTTAACCTAGGGTACTGCCTAAAAATGTAGAATTTAAAATATAAACATAAAAATACAAAAATAAAATAAAAATAAGAAATTAGGCACGCTGTCTCGGTGCCTGTGTATCTCGGTGTCTGTTTGTCTCGCAATTTAAACTTCAATCCACCCGACTCACTTAAGCGAACGCTGGCTAAAGAGTGTCTACAGTCTAAAGACTACCAACATTGGGAACGCGCAAATTTCAGATGCGGCCGCAGCACAAGCACCAGTCTCTTGTGGTCCTGACGTGATGCAAAGTGACAGGCATCGGAAAAGTACGCAACTGTGGGGAAGGCGATATTCTTGTCGAATGTACAGCAGCAAATATTGCGGCAATACGCGATTCTGTTTTTAGGCGCGTTCGCAATACTGCGAAAAGCGACCCTTCACTTCGTCATGTCTGTCTGTCTGTCCCTCCGTCCATCCGCCTGTCCGCATGGAAGAACTCGGCTCCCACTGGACGGATTTACATGAAATTTGGTATTTGTGTATTTTGATAAAATATTTAGAGAAAATTCAAGTTTCATTAAAATCTGACAAGAATGACGGGTACTTTACATGACAACCAATACACATTTTTGATAATATTTCGCTAAATTATTCCTAGAATGAGAAACGTTTCAGACAAAAAAAAGTACATAAAATCAGAACACACATTTTATATCCCATAACCTTTAGTCGAAAATCCTGCCATTTATGACATAATGTGGAAAAATACTGTAGAGCCAGGAAGGCCACAGATGACAATGTGGCGCATGCGCATGTCATGCCGGATACAGACGACTATAAATACAAACTCACAAGATGTTATACTTATTGATTTTCCACTACAACATTGGTTGCAGGACCGCACCTCAATGTTACGTAACACATACATTGCTTGTCTTCTTTCTTTTTTTTTTCCTGGCTTAAGACAGATATCTGGTGTAGCACTGGAGCTAGCCACGTGAAATCTGGTACGAATTAAAGACCATAAACATATTGACACCTAGAGTCCAATATTAAAATTTGTTTTTAAATTATGACTTTCACACACCAAGAAGATAATGAAACGAAATGATATCCGATATGTTCTGTGCATACACAACTGTACTAAAAATCAGTTCTTCACAAAAACAAAACAAATCGAATGTAACAATGCTAACAGACATACAGAACTATAAATCTATGTAACAGATAAATAGGCTTACGATTATGTTTGGATTGCCGTTCCATGTAAGCGTTCGTACTCTGATTGGGCACTACAAAAGTGTATGTACCTTAGCAATATGGCTCCTTAGCCTACAATCACGCAGTTTGTGATCCACTAGTGCATAAAAACCACGCCTGGATACAATCAAAGAACTCTGCAAGATTCTGTACTGGAAACTACGTACGTACTGCGTTTATGGCTGTTAGGAAATGTCTCGCTCACAGGCAGTGCAAACAAACTGTAGAGAGTCCAGCTAGCAGTACATATAGGACACATACGTGAATAGCTCCCTTTATCAACACAAGCACAAGCACAACACTGCTTCGACTGAAGGACGTCGGAACTTCCTGTACAAGCGGTCTACTCCTTACATCACGATTTTACGTCATGCGATATCTACTACACACTGTAAAAACATCGCTCCCTACACAACACGCCACAAGCACACTATGCACTTAGAATCAGCCCGTTACTGTGCTGCACTATATTAAATGACGATATATTGGTCTGTATTTTACGCTATTCGAAGGACAGAATGTGGATCAGATTCCAAGCTGCAATAAAATATATAAATCAAGGAGAAATAAATACAAATAAATAAATAAACAAATAAATAAATATATATAGCTCATTTGTGACAATAGTGTCACAACTCAAAATTTGGCATTTTTGATTTATTGGTATAGAAAGAAACGTTTGCAGATGCACTTTTAACAGGTATAGTGTCATAACGCAGTTTGTAAAACTAGCCGCTGGAGAGCAGTTGTGTCATTTTTGCACTCATAGAAAAGTATAGCACTTCAAAATCTTTAAACGTTTCTCCTGAAAAATCACTGATTTTCAGTTGTGACACTGTTGTCACAAATGAGCGATATGTTACTACCATCACACTGAATCAATTTAGTGAACAAATATCGTCAAATGTGATTCAAGTAGGTCGGACCTTTCCTGTTATAACCCCATCACTATGTTGCTGTAGGAAAGGGGCTTAGGTTAGACGTCAGGCTAGTCTCTCTCTCTCTCTCTCTCGCTCTCTGTCACGAGTGTTTCCCTCCCTCCTTGCAGACAGGGCGTAGGGTAGATGTCAGGCTAGTCTGTGTGTGTTACAATATGCCCCTTTGTAGCCAAAAGAGGAGCTGAGGGGTTTTAAAAAATAAGGCTCTTAAAGTTTTCTAATGTTTTATTGAGCACTACACTATCACAATTTTGGGAAGTGTAGGTACCGTTTCACGAACTCTTAACCTCACCATCAGGATAAGGCCAAAAGGTGAAAGTATCTTATAAAGCGGAGAGAAAGCGAGCATCGATTGTTTTAAGATACTGTTCAGAAATTTACCTGAATCTTTTTAGTATAACCCACAGCCGCCATTATGAGTCCCAGAGTCGAACCGTGGTAGTCGGGTACAAAAGTAGGGCAAGTTAATCCGGAGTCATACTGCTGGAAAAGGGTCCCTATGTTACGTCGCCAGCAGTTTCTGAGCCTCATACGTATTCCGAATGACTAGAAAACACACGTTTAAAGCAGCAACACAGGATGAATGAAATTCGGGCACATTCTAGGCGTAGAGTGATTTTATTAGAAATAAGCAGAAAATGGTTTGCCACATATAACGTAATATGTTTATTTTTCAAGACAGACCACCACAAAATGACGGAAAGTATAAAATAACCCAGTCATATGCGCCCCTCAGTTAAGCACACGAGAACAGCGGCGTGCAGGACGAGCGCCTGAAATAAAAACGTCCTTTTCGCGTGTGTGGTGTGGATCTAACCAAAGGTGCAGAAGTATTCTGGTAAAGATGAAGGCCACTCAGTAACAAGTCTTGCAGTAAACAGGGCAGTAGAGGTGCAGCTATACTTATTAACACCGATCAACGCTAGGTCCTAGCCTACTTACCCCCGGAAAATGGTCCCGGTACCCACTGTACGGGCTGCGTGAGCCCCAGAGATTTTTGGGACGGGCGTGGAAAAAAAAAGTCTCTTCCTCCACCGGGCTTCGAATCCCAAACTGTCAACCCCATGGTGATTCGCCATACCGACTGCGCTATCCCGACCGCCTTATAGCCAATCTCTTGCAGGCGATTGATGTATATCGCACGTTTCTCACAAATAAACCACGACGATTTCCTTAAACAATATTAACTGATTGGACTGGACTTTGTAGTAACGCCGCAAGTATCTACCCCGAAGTAAGCACTGAGTTCTACGTACTGACTTATTTGGACGAGCTTCAAGCCCCGGAGTTTCGATGTATAGGGTTGGTGGAAAAATTTGCAGAACGAACAGGGAGTGTCAACAGCTTACAATTTGAACTCAAATTAAATTTTCACCAAAAAAACGTTATTATTTCCACTGTCACAGATATTCTTTGGTATGTTACATCAGGATAAGCAACACATATGTACGTACGTACGTACACATCCTTCTAACTGCTTCTTACATAAACTTATTCAAAAAACCTCAGCCTGAAAATGGTTAATGACAATTAGAAATATTTAAATTTATCAACCTCAATCTCTAGAAATGCTAACCGTCCCCATAAAATATTTAAGGTTAGTTTAATCAATCCCTCTACAGGTCCACTTACAGGCTCAGAGGATTCCAGGAAGTTGAAGCTGACAGACTTCGATACAGTCGGCACATGAAGGTAGTAAGTTAGTCAGCGCTATGAACTGGCCGCCTTTAACCCAAGAATTATCCCCGGTACTCATTTATGTTAGGGACCGCGGTAGCACAGTGCTTAAGGTGCTGTGCTACAAATCGGAAGTTCGCTGGTTCGATTCCAGATGGTGTCAGTATATTCTTCATTGACATAAAATCCTTCCGATCGCACTATGGCCCTGGGGTCGACTCAGCCTCTAACCGAAATCAACATTTCCTGGGTGTAAAGGCGGCCGGTTCAAGAGCTGACAAACTTATCACCATCCCGTGCTGTTGTCATGTAATCTGGGAACCTTAAATTCCTGGAACCCTCTGGGCCACTCCACGCCTATAACGGGAATGCTTTACCTTTACTCATTTATGTTAGAATTTGAGTCGGCCCAAGGGCCATAGTATAGCCTGAAGGATTATGTCAATGGACACCATCGGGATTCGAAACCGCGAACGTCCGGGCTCTAGCGCAGTTCCTCAACCAACTGCGCCACCGCGAGCCCCAGTAAAATATTTTGCAGAGTATAGTTACTTTTTCTGTTGGCTTCACCATCTTCCGTACAGTCCAAAGGAACCGGTAACGAAGTATTCAACTTGAAAAAAAACTCTCCTTGTGCGCTTAGTAATACGCAATTTAAACAGTGGGCGTACTTTAGCTTATATAAATGAGACTGCAATTTGCTCCATTGTCAACAGAATCATTAGCTGGGGTAGGCGACCTGTCTAATAGACCGTCCATACAGCATGATTACCCCAGTGAAGAGACTGGATGCCGCAGAAGCTTACTGCTCAAAAGCGATTACAGAACTGCGTTTAATGACATGACGTTTTCCCAGGAGACCGAAATACAGTATTACGTACGGTACTGTAATGACGCACATATTTTTCACAAATTCTGTGTGCGACAGTTACAATAAAATTCTGAAATGAATTCGGCTGAATAAGTCATGTATAGGAACTATTAGGGTATGTAACAGGTATCACTGTACTGCCAACTGTAAAATATAAGAATCATTTAAGAAAGCTTTAAACAGTTACGGGGCACGTAGTGACACAGTTGGCGGAGGCACTGCATTTCAAGCCGAAAGGCGGCGGTTTCGATTCCCGATGGGGTCAATGGGATTATTAATTGACTTAATCCTTTCGATCTCACTATGGCCCCGATGTCGATCAGCCTATAACAGAAATGAGTACCAGGGGTATCTCCTGGGAAGTAAAGGCGCCCGGTGCGTAGGGCTTACAAGCTCGACACCATTATGTGCCGACTGACCGGAAATTCTGGCAGTCTCGGTCACCTGGAGCCATATATGCCTGTCCAGGCCTGTACAAGAATAACTTCACCTTTTACACATCTTAGCTGTTTAATATCCTAATTATTGTTTTACTGATTTCGAAAAAAATAGGTCATGTATTATTTAGCAGAGGTCAGGTGAAGTTGTCATGTTCTGACGGAAGAATTAAACTTTCAAGGCATACCGGCTTAGAGCTCTACGCGTTTCTAACCTCAGCACTAGGAGAATGAAAGTGGTCGTCTTTACATCCAAGCCGATTTACCACCGAAGTGGCAGCCCAAATTACTAAATCGATAGAAAGGTGGGTAGGTCCCACAGACGGTCTGGACTCTTTGCAGAAAGGATATATTTCTTGCCCTTGCCGGTAATCAAATCTTGATTCATTATATCGTTCTAAGCGTAGCCAAGTGCCTACAGAGTGGCGGCTATTGTCTATTCGCGTCGAAAACTACTGCTGTCGTCGTCTGTGTTATTACAAAGCGTAGTTTCGTGGATGGCTATAAAGCGTCGGAGGGACTGTGTCTGCCTTGAAGATTAAAATATTTTGGGAAGACGCCATGTCGATTGGTAATTTGTTACCGGCGTGACTTCATCAACGACACTGTGCAGACCTTGAATCGCACAGTGTCTCTGTGTTCACTGTACAGTAGTGTTACTCTAAATAGGGAAGCAGCAGGTTCTGGAGAAGAGGACTTCTGGTAAGCAGTTGGGACAACAGATATTTATGAAGAGGAATTCAGGCATACAGATGGGCTAGCAGGTTTCTTCGAAACGTCTGTAACCACGTATCAAACTACACAGTGTCATATCTTTTTTTTATTTTGGCGCGACAGCCCCCAGTGGGCCAGTTCCTTCCTAGATCATACACAAAGACGCATCACAGTCGGTAGGACTCCTCCGGACTAGTGATCAGCCCGACGCAGTGACCTCTACCTGACAACACACAACAATCACAACACACAAACATCCATGCCCCCCGGTAGGATTCGAATCCACAATCTCAGCAGGCGAGCGGCCATAGATCCACGCCTTAGACAGTGCGGGGCACTGGGGCCGGCAGTGTCATACCTACAATAATAAAATCTTGCATATTAATAACGAGCTCTAATCAATGTGTGATTCGGATACCAGATCCAAGGGTATTACGTGATACAGACTATATTGTGTTAAAAGTTAACCCCTGTGCAAGCGAAGTATGCATTTAAAATAGCAGGTAATAATAAACAGTTTTCACTGCAGATTAGAATCCAAACCGTAAAAAAACAGTTCACGGTATGTTAGGTGGAGCACAATGAAAATAATCATAGCTCCGTATGCCACTTTTACATGGAGAATTTCGCCTTCCCTACGGTATTGTGAACATCTCTAATAATAAACTAACTGGTAATTAGAGATATTGAAACCTCTCCACAACTCCAGGCGTTTTGTTTCAGTGTAGCATAAAAACACGTTTAAAATCACACATCTTCCGTTGCCATGGATCCTATGAAATAAATATCACAGCCGCATTTCTACGAACTGCGGAGTGAAACGGCGGGCTGCATTTGCAAATACGTTTTATCTCGGGGTTTTAATTAATTCCCTACAAAAGCTGTTCGCGGTTTGCCTTTCCTTAACACGTTGGCTCCATAATGTCTTGAAAATCGTATTCAGCAGGAAATACATTCAAATCCCGCTCCAGAGACCAGATACCCGGAAGTTTTTATACCTATTTTCGATTCTTTGAGGAAAAATATACGACAATCCGTGAAAATATAAGGTACGCAGTGGCGCAGTTGGTTGAGGCACTGCTCTGCAAGCCAGAATGTCGCGGGTTCGATTCCCGATTAAGTCATTAGGATTTTTTCATTGATTTAATCTTTCCGGCCGCACTATGGTCTTGGGGTTGACTCAGCCTCTAACAGAAATGAGTACCAGGATTTTCTGCAGGGGTTAAAGGCGGCCGGTGCTTAGGCCTGACAACGTTGTCACTTTCATGTGCCGACTCTTGAAATCTGGGAGCCTCAACTTCCTGGCACCCTAAAGACCTATACAGACCTGTATAGGGATTACTGTACCTTTTACCTTTACCTTGACAATATACAAACCGCAAGGAGAAACGGGGTTAGGTCCAGGTTGGGGGGGGGGGGCGGACATTTCTTTCTCCCCCATCGCGTCTAGACCGATTCTGTGATCTCCAAAATAATGCGTCTCTGAGATTCTACCCTTGGGGGTACAGAGACCGTACCGTCGAAATAACCATTACCGTAATCCAAAGTCGAAATATGAAAAGCTTTGCATCTACACCACCACACGGAGACAAAGTTCGAAGTGGATACTAGTGTCAATGCCCAGGTTCACTTTAGGCTACAAGACACCACGATAGCTTTCATTCATATCACTCCAGACTATATTTACATCCGTAGCCCTAAGCAGCAAGGTGCAAGGCGGTTCAATTTATCACATTTTGGGATTTTGACATAACTTATTTTTTTATGGTTAACAGTTTATTAACTCAAACAATAAAAACTCTACAAAATATCATCTCAATGAAACCAAACCCACGTTCCTATCCTGCCCAGCAATGAGAACTAAAACGTCTGGTCACTTTTCACACGCCAAGTTCGTATTGCGTGCCACATCGCAGAAAAACTCCTGCCGGCGCTGATGAGTATAACTCACGTATCTGGCGGTGTCAAAAATGACGTATATCCATATAGGTTGCTTATTAAACGACTTCCTGTGCCTCCGGATATAACGCGGAATGACTAAACCGCAACACCAAAATCCCATTACATTCCATAGACTGGGAAGGAACACTAGCCTGAACGTGACGTCACTGAATGCCTTCTCGTATAAATACTGGATTATCGCACTGCATGGCAAAAGTTTTACTCCACATAATACTACCTTTTATATATATATATGTATATATATATATATATATATATATATATATATATGTGTGTGTGTGTGTGTGTGTGTGGACCGGGTAGCTCAGCCGGTACAACGACTGACTACGGGCCGGACGATCCGGCATCGAATCCCGGTGGGGACGAGATTTTCAGCCCGTCCAGACCGGCCCTGGGGCCCAACCAGCCTCCTGTAAAGTGGGTACCGAGTCTTTCCTGGGGGTAAAGTGCGGCCGGGGCGTGCTGCTGACCACTCACCACCTTCTAGTGCCACGGTCATGGAAGAGTATGGCTATACCTCTACCCAACCTCTGGGCCACACCGGGCCTGTAACGGGATCACTTTACCTTATATATATATATATATATATATATATATATATTGTGTTTGTGTGCACGTGCGTGTGTGCTGGTACATATCACGTTTAAAATTCTGTCCTGTCTTATATGGAAAGCGACAACACCTCAAAAAATGAAGAAAATTTTAGCATTAATTACTTCAGTAATTGCATTAATTAACCTTAACGTCAGTTAACTGAAGATTAACGAAACTCTCCCAACTCTTATTACTAAACAGTTTAACATTTCTAAGTACCTTTTATATCGAATAAGTTATATCAGCTATCAATACATAGTTGCCACATCAATAAGTTATATCAGCTATCAATACATAGTTGCCACATCAATCAAAGCATTATAAACATTTGTACTGCCGTAATGTAGGTGCCGTAGTTGTGTAGGTGGTACAGCGATTAGGTTACGGACTAGAGAGATAGAGTTTCGAATCCCGGTAGGGGTAGGAGATTCTTTTCGTCTCAAAAAAGGACACTTCCCGGTTCTGGGGCCCACCCCTCCCCTTTTATCAATGATTTCCTTCCCGGTGGTAAAACGGCCGGGAAGTGAAGTCAACCTCTAGCCTTTATCTAATGCCGAAGTTACGAAAGAGTGGAGCTAATCCTCTACTCCTCTTATACGCCTTTATGGGGCAGAAAAGGAAAACTTTACCTTTTTTCCTTACTGCCATAATGGACATAACAGTAGGCCGATAGGCAGTGTGAAGATTAAGCAGTACCGTAACAAAGCAAGCAATTGTACAGAATCCTGAACCTGAGAAGATTCAATACAAAACTTTTCATAATCAAGGGACTCTTAAACCCTGCAGGAAGATTTCCTGTAGACTCTCAGCTATTAATTGTTGTAGCGCGAATGCGGGTATCTCCAACATTTGGAGACTGTCTTCAGAAATCCAGGGATCCCTCATGCTGCGGTAAAAGGACGTAACCTGTAGATTAAGGTTGATTATAAGCGAGTACTTTGCGTCAGTACGTCAAGTTATTATACAAAGCCTTCCCAGAATGTCACACTTCGCAATGCCATCGTCAGTAAACGGATTGCAGCTGTGTGATGTTGATTCTGAACTGAATTAATTTGAAGAGCAATCCATGTCACTTGGGTCTTTGAGTGTTCGCGTGATATGCCAAACAATGGTCCCGTCATATCAAATACACACGTGGTACAGCACTGTTCAAAATTTGCCTGTTACTCCATTTGTTTCGTTCACGAAGATAACGCGTAACTAACTAACTATCTAACTAACGAACGAACGAACTATTGACACAGCAGTAATGCACATGATTAACCTTTTGACGCCTAATGTCAACTATAGTGGTCGTACCGCACCGCTAACTTCTAAAGTTGCATTTTATATATTTATTCAACAAATATCTCCGTTTTTTTTTCAAAATGCAGTTTGTTTCATAATTCTAACGTATTTAGTTCCTGTATTATTCACATTTTATATACAGGGTGTGCTAAAATAAAAAAAATAATTCCGGCGCCAAAAGGTTAATATCCGGTAAGTATTCGATTCAAATCACGAATGTAAAATTGTTGTACTGGTATTTGTTTGTGTGTATCTACGGTCCACAAAGGTTAATCCCAGTAAAAGGTATAATTTTCTCTAAGTTTAATTAAGAAACACCTCATGAAAATGCATTTAGGAGTGAAAGTAAAACAATAAGCAATTCTATTACCTTCCTTAGCTTATTTTACTCCAACCCTGCAGTACTAGTGTTTCCACTAGCTCCACACACCATTAAACACGTTACTAAAGCGAGTCTACTGTCAATTGCTGCAAACATTATGAATCACACAACAACGACGACGACGACGACGACGACGACAACAACAACAACAACAACAACAACAACAACAACAACAACAACAACGGGGTTCAAAATGCACTTCACCTGGACTAGAAAACCTTGCTTAGATCATCTCACTTAGTGTAATGAAAATTACGCTGTAAATTTGGATGTAATCAGTGTACAAATAAATAAATACAATTTTGCATGAGCCTGGGTTTCCATGAGCAAAAAACTGGAGGCAATCCACATAGTGCCACTTAAATTGATGACTATTTAGTGCGAATTCTATACAATCAATACGGACAATCCTCCATGACAGCAACTGATATGTTCTGCGATGGAAAACGAACTTCTAGTTCATAATTTTCTTTTGTTTGGGGTTATCACTCGATGCTAAAAATCGAACCCCTCTTTATCATATAATCGGTTCACCACAGCGTAATGTCAAACGACAAAACAAACTCGAACGTTTTAGAGGAAAACATTGCTAATTGATATAAACTATTTCCTTTCAGCTGATTTCGTACAAATTAAGGACGAGAACAGTCTTCATTCGTTTGCACTTTTTTGGACCTAACAGAGTTTATTATTTTACTGCAGCGACAAATAAATCCATTTGCCATAAAGACAATTGTAGCGGGGACAAAAATTGTTTTTCCTTGAAATACCTTACAAAAAATACTACATGTCAGTCTATAACAAAACATTTATTTTATATACACTGGTATATATGTCAGGGCATGTTGTGGGTGGAAAGCTTCAAATGTACAGCTGGTCAAGCTTGTTCCATCAATCAGTACAAGAATACAAGTTCCAAGCTTTTAAAATGTTGTGCAAATATCTATTTCAATAGCCCTGACATATATACCAGTGTATATAAAATAAATGTTGTGTTATAGACTGACGTATAGTACTTTTTGTATGCTGTAACACTTCGGGATGGAAAACTTCAAACTTGAATTCCCTTATTTGTTCGGTGTAACAAAATGTATCTTAAATAACGTTCCGTTTTTTGTAGAGAAAGGACAGTGATATGGCTGGAAAATTGTATCTAGTCAAACACTACTGTGTCACATGAGGTGTATTTAGTGACAATATAATGGACAACTACATGTTTCGGCTTGTACTGGCCATGCTTATAGTGAATACGTAGTTGTCCATGATATAGTCATTAAATACACCTCATGTGACACAGTTGTGTTTGACTACATACAATTTTCCAAGTTTCACACACACAACGGGGATGACACACTTCCCAGTGATATGGTTATTTTTATGTTCATACCGTGCATATTGATTAATAAATGTTTATTATATACCAACATATGCACAAATAAGTAGTGCAAATTTATATAAAAATCACTCTGACATGTTTCGGTGTTTATACATCATCATAAGGGAGTTTATAACTTGTGTTAGCTAAAGTTATGAATTACTAAAATGATAAAATACAATATAGTGGTGTTTTGTTGTGATAAAATGTTGGTAAATGTGGCAGCACATGTACTTCTGCAAAGAATAATAGAAAAATATAATAAAATAAAATAAAAATATAAGGAAATGATAAATTTTATCGATAGATAGATTTGATTAGGTGTGTGTGGTGCGCTGGTCAGGAGTAAACAGGAACCGGAAGTGGGTATTTAGTTTTGTAATGCAACGTCTTGTGCAAACTCATACAGAAGGTTGGGGTCATTGACATTCTGTTCTTCGGTTAATAAATTTTGTTTTAGAGGGCGTGTACAAAGAATGATTCCCAAATGACATGGCTAAGGTGGTTAATATCAGCCTGTCACTTCGAAAGCCCGGAGTCGATCCATGGCCAGACAATTAGGTATAGGCTATATGGTGATAAAAGTGCCAATGGCGCAGGAAAATCACATGCTGGTCAGGAAAACTCTGCTGTTTGAATATAGCTAGATGATTGGTGAAAAGGCGAGTCAGTTAAATTTAGGTTTGTCATGAACTTCATGCAACAGAAACCACCAATTTTAGTTACTGTCGGTCCTTTAGCAAACTCGTTGTAAATATCCTTCCACTAGCTTGACCGTGTGACTGCAGAAACTCGCGAACGGCTGAAGGCACTTTCAAGAAATTTGATAGACAGGCGTCCTTAAGAATGTGCCTAAAAACCATAAGTTTGTTTATATTAATAACTGCCCAACGAGATGCAACACAAAGCAGTCTATTTATTATTCTGCAAGTTCACTCAACATGTTTCGGGTGTCAACCACACTCATCATCAGGAGTAAACAAAACTGTAACTACAGCCTCCAGTACTGCTCATGCTGTGCTGTGCAGCTACCTCCCTCCAACGTGGCCAAACTAGCTTGGCCACGTTGGAGGAAGGTAGCCGCACAAAAAGTATGACTAGGCCGGAGGCTGTAGTTACAGTTTTGTGTACTCCTGATGATGGGTGTGGTTGACACCCGAAACATGTAGAGTGAACTTGCAGAATAATAAATAGACTGCTTTGTGTCGCATCTCGTTGGACAATTATTAATATACATCAGCGATGTGCGGAACTGTAAACGTAAAAATCATAAATTTGTTGATAATAACACAATAATATAGGATAATTACATGAGAAATAAATGAGCTTGTGCGCCATTAATTCGTTAAATATTTGTCGCGGTAAAAGTGTTGCAATAAGTGCCGTAAAGACAAATTAATGCTTTGTCTATAATGCACTTTTTCCCCGAGACAAAACGAATTGAAATTTTAAGTTGTCTTTAGGCAGTAAAAGTGTGTAAAAGGCTCTTTTTGTTGTAACGAATGTACAGGCTCCAAATACGTTAACAGAGTGTAACAAGCACATGCACAATTTTACTACGTCATTGACAAACACGGTAAGATATGGTCTTGTGAAATTACACGTTTCGTTTTAGGTTTCTGTGACCGTGCATCGTGAACAAATTGTGAAGTGAGAGAGAAAACCAACAAGATGCGACAGTTAGATGTTTATTATCAACACTTTCTCAACATGTTTCAGGCATCATTACTCCCATCTTCAGGAGACCAAGACGTGTGTTACTACATGTGGTGTGCTGCGCTGGTTCTGCTGGATGTGGTTGGTAGCGGTAGCTCGCACCCTACAACGCAGCGCCCCACAACCGCTACCAACCACATCCAGCAGAACCAGCGCAGCACACCACGTGCAGTAACACACGTCTTGTTCTCCTGAAGATGGGCATAATGATGCCCGA
>Ga0123352_10004767_pt1 | contig 20116 bp, 15 predicted proteins | sample TergutLab28metaG_FD_89700 | JGI IMG/M metagenome (GOLD analysis project Ga0123352, IMG submission 89700) | Labiotermes labralis P1 segment gut microbial communities from Petit-Saut dam, French Guiana - Lab288 P1 | ecosystem: Host-associated > Arthropoda: Insects > Digestive system > Gut ...
CGTACCCACGCTTCCCCACAAACTTGCCACCATTCTGCTTCTAGCGTTCTTGCTGTTCGAATTAGTTGCCGCGTTATCGCAGTGTTTGTGTTCAGAAAGCCCTTATTTACCGTAATAATAGCCCCAAAGCGTAAGAGTAGTGATGCTGGTAGTGCTTTTAAGCCTAAGAGAAGCCGTGATGTCCTTCTCATTAGAGAGAAAGTGAAAATTCTGGATATGATTGAAATAAAAAAAAATTGTATGCGGAGATTGCCAGGTTGTATGGCAAGAACGAATATTCCATTCGTGCAGTGATGAAGAACAAAGAAAAAATTTCATTACTCTATCGTCTCTTGAGGATCAGGCTAAAACGTCCTAATCCCTTACTTTCATGCGTACGAGAGAGAAAGCACACTGTAAACGTACAATGTAGTGTACAGTACACTTTATTATTACTTTATTTAATGTTGGTAATGCCTTACTGTGCGTAATTTATCAATTAAACTTTACCGTATTTATGTATGTTACAGGAATATCACGTTATATGTACCGCTCGCTGTTATCCGCGGTTTCACGTGACCGCGGGAGGTCTTGGGACGTTTTACCCGTGGACACGGCGGTCCGCCTGTAATATATTCCTCCGGCCGTAAGAGGTCTGCTCGCTCGACGCTGCTACAGAACTGAACACTGATATAAGTGACAACAGGTGCTTGTTGCAGGTGCTCTCATGGTCGCGCTGTTGCTGGCAACGCTCGGCACAGCTTCAGAGCAGCCCCCTACTGTGACCTGTCCGGTATCAGAACCTGCTCTGATACCACATCAGTTCGAATGCAGCTTCGCCTTTCTTTGCAACCAAAACGAAACGACACCAGCCCTGCTACTACGATGCCCTGATCGAATGCAATATAATCAGCCGTCACCGAGTCGATGTGAGCTTCCTCAAGGAACGTCCTGTACACCGCAGATAACAACAGTGAAACTACAAATTTCTGGCAGTCCCCCCGTATGTCCTGACAGTGCGCTGAGCTACGTCTACCTGCTGCAGAATACAGCCAACTGCTCTCAGTTCTTTAGTTGTTATCAAGGTGAAGCCCAGCTTTTTGAGTGTCCTTCATACTGGTATTTTGATCCGGTTTATGAGGTCTGTAAACCCGCTAAGAAACCGCAATGTCCTTCTACAAATGAAAACCCTGTTTACCTGCCACATCCAACAATCTGCAATGCATTTTATGAATGTAACTGGGGAAATGCAGTGTTGTTTTACTGTCCGGAGGGGCTGTTCTTCAATAACATCATTAATGTGTGCGACTATCCGCAAAACGTTGATTGCAACCGTTGTCACTTATAGTATACAAGGAGCAGTCGGCGTTGCTCGCCCAGAATATAGTCGCTGTCTTTGTTAACTCTACAATGTGCAGTAGGTAAAATACGTTGCAGTGTCATATAATTAAAATTTTGCAATTAAACTTCAACAGTGAATATATACATATATAAACAATACAAGCAGGATCACAATATACACAACTTTATCTTACATGTAAAAACAGCCATATATTTCGGCTATACGTTTATTTAAAATACAATGGGTTATCCTACCTAAAAATTTACCAGTTAAATTAACCTTTTAAGGACGAAACTGTATCTGTCTCAATTAAAAACTCAGTCCGTACCGCGCAGGAAACACTCTGCTTCGGATATAAAAACCAATCAGTTAATCCTGTATGGAGAAATAATCGCTGTTTGTTCTCAGATCCACACAAAACACATAAATGCATTGTGGGCAGAACACAGAATTTCTGAATGTTAAAGCTGGTGGTACATACGTCTACAGTTATAGTAAAGTATATAAAGTGGGCTTTAAAAGGTTTAAAATATTCTGAATATTCGAATCGCATGGGAAAAAAAAACAGATACCGCGATAGCTACATATCACATTAACGGCTGTTGCTAGCGTACATAAAGCTTATAAAATAAAAGAAACAGGACTTTTCTACTCTCTGTCTATGTAGTGACATTAAGAGTGTGCGGCTTTGTGCACGGTCACACCGAGCAACGAACCTGAACCTCAGCAACTGGTGTTTTTTAAGCATCCCACATGAATTTGGCGGTAATGAAAACCATTCAGTAGTTTTGAGCGAACTAAAACCTGTACTGCCGACGCTCAAGCGAGCCTGCGCACTGGCTCACTGAAATGATTTTTATATTAATGCACTGTCGCAAAGCTATTAGGACAATCCATCTTGCCAGAAAACTTGTTTTCTTGTATGTCCTCAAATATGGAAATAATTAAAAGCTTCCGCGCATTGCGAAATTCAATGACTCGTGCTGCAGCACTTGTCATGATAATGAAATATGTCAATATAGGCAGAATATTTGTAACAAGGAATTTTTTTGTCCATCTAATGCAACCGTGAACAATATTATCGGTACAACCCAACATGTTGTGTTTTCACTCGAAGCCTTCAAATTCCATATATTGGTATTATTAACTCTAAGTCTTAGTTCGTTACATAAAATGTTCAGTTATTGTCTTCAGTAAGTGACCATTCAGATGGAACTACAAAATATGTCCTTGAATAAAATATTAAAAATTATGATAATTTTATCTGTTTCGCGTTTGGGTAAAATTGATCCTCTGTTGACTCGCTGTACCATATTCCTCTTGTTCCTGTTTCTTGCGACTTTCTTCCAAGCTTCTATGACGAGAGGCCTAATGTATTTATTTAATCATGCTGTTAGAAAATCTGAAGGTACTGCATCCTAAGGTAGAATGGCTCGAAACGTTTTGGAATAAGCGATCGTCTCCTAATCTGGGGTACTAGTTTTTAACTTCCTGGAACGACTGAGGAACATCACAGACCTTTTCATGTCACTTTTACCGGTCTCAGGGCCAACACTTAAACCCAGAAAGCATCGAGTATGACCTGGGAGGATTGCATGACGCTGTTGACAGAAAGCTCGCAATTGTTGGGTTACTGTCACCACGTCATGGCGCGTCCTCAGGTTGCGGATGGAGAAGAAGGCTTTCAGATATAGCGGGTGGCTGCGAATATACTGAAAGATCAGTCGCGGACAGCCGAAAAGCGGTGTCCCTCCAGCATGGGAGTTGGACGAGGTGCTAACAAATCTTCACCGTACAAAATTAACATGTTATGAATGAAAAGACCAGTATATTTGAAAGAAACTTCGTAACAACCTAACAAACGAAAAACGAACATGAAACCTGTAGCATGCCTCGCGCGCGCGGGCGCGCTTGGTGGGACCCAGGGCCGGTCCAGTCTTGGAATATATAGGACATTATTCTGGCAAGGTCAAGTCCGCATGTAGACAAATTACGTGGATTGGGGGATCATGTAACAGATCTAATACTGATCATATGGTCTGTGTTCGTCAATACTTGAGAAAAAATGTGAAAAAAGGAGGCGACACATCATCCATTTATAGGCTTCAAGAAAGTCTAGGTATCAGTTAAGCTTTATCTATAATATTTTCACTGAGTTTGCTATAACCATGAAACTAGTTAGGTGCGGTCCAATGCAACCTATGGTGACGTTAGAACATGCAGAGATAACATTTCCCACTCAGAATAATCGGTAACGAGAGGTGCTTTACCGCCACTGCTTCAGAATATGTCACTAGGAACGTGCAAGGAAACTTTGAGAGACTGAAATGAATAGGGCACATCAGCCTCTGGTTTCTGCTGATGATGTTACTTTATAGGGTGCAAACATACATAGCATTAAGGAAAACGCAGAAACAGAGTAGTCGCCAGTAAGGACTGGCATGTAAGTAATTGCTCAGAATATCAAGTACAGTACATATTCATGTCTCATGAAGAGAATGCAAGACAAAATCACAACATAGAGATAGGTAATAAATTCTCTGAAAGTGTGGCAAAGTTCAAATATTTGGTAAAAACATTAACAAAATAACATTCATGAAAAAATTAAGAGCAGACTAAACTCGAGGAATGTAAGCCTTGCAAGCTCTTTCTATGTCTGCTTGTGTCCAAGCATCACGGCACCCTGCGTAGAAAAAGTATTGATCTATAACCTATTCCAATAACGAACCGGTGCAATTTCGTAACGTTTACATAATTAGGACTAAAGGAATCTACTCCTTTTTATTATCTGGCACACCTAATCTCACTTTATAACTCATACAATAAACACCAATAGTCAACCTGCTAGCAAAGTTAAGTACATACACATTTTGCATTTTATAATTTACACATTTCACTCAAAAATAAATAACACCACTGCAGACGAGGGGTATAAATTGGATCTCCTGAATTAGTCATTTCCACACGAGACAAACTATCCACGTAAGCACATGCCACTTCCAAATGATATCTGTTCTTTGAACCCACAACCTTTGACGAGGGCACCACATTCCTTCGAAACGTCGGGAAACCCCAACTCAGCGAAATAGCGTCACATTCCAGAAAAACTGAATCCTCAAGAAAACTGCCAATGAAACAGCAAATCTCGCGTATGATAATTAGTACCCAAGAGGGCCACCAGCAGAAAGTTCAGGTCATTTTGTAGTCATAATAGAGGAGCTATGAATTATGCAACTCTATCCTATATCGTAACCTAACACCATAACATGTCTGCCTTAAAAAATTTACAGTTGCTCAGTTGAACAAGGTATTGGCTGCTTTTATGGAACCCAAGGGGTCATTACCATATCCACAAAAGTCCTCCATTAAGCAATACCCTGCGACAAGTTACATCCAGTGCACATCCCAAATGCATCCACAGCCAACTTTTTCCAACTATGGTTCTGTATGCTTTAGTGTTCTATTCTACCCATGCTTCACGGCCCTTACATCAGACTGGCTTTCATTTAACAGCCCTAATAACAAAGTATGAATCTCAGTACTTACTTTTACTACACATTATGTTACTTTGTCCCATTACCCTCCTTAACACTTCAACAGGTAATTACTTCAATCACTTCGATAAATTCGCATTATATTGGCACAGTTGAAATAAACAATTCTAAATTAAAACATTCTTAATTCAAGTTACACGTTAATCACCCCTATGAAAAGGAAAATGTGCTGAACTGAGATTACAGCTCCTCGGCACTCTTTTTTAGGTTTCCATGATTTTCAAATTAGCTATTTACAGGTTTCCAGCATTACTGCCTTTCATGTTAATTTAATGCAGATAAAAATTTAACGCAGCAGAATTAACACAGAAAACATACTGTCTGCACGGCACTTGAAAAGCCAATACACAGCACATACTGTCCAATACCAATAATTTTTCTTCATAGTTCCATAAGTACACATAACATTAATCAACATTCCTAATCATGGACCACAATGAGATCTACGCTGTCATGTAATACAGTGTTCTTTATAGCAATGTTTTTTTTACATAATTAAATTTGAGCATTATTTAGACTTATATAAGATGGAGTGCTCAATAACTTTTATCACTAGGTCCAAACACAAGATGTTAACAAAATTCATTTAATAGCAGCAATGGATATGGAATATGCAGACCTCCCAATACTGTGCTGTATGCAGTACTCCAAAAAACATTCACTTTATTTTGACCATCAGTCATCATGTACAGCTCCTTTAATTCAACTTCCAACCTACCTCAAAGTCCAGAATCATCAATGAATGTGTTTTACACCCGCACTTTCAAGAGACCATGGAATATGTACTTTTTTCTTCTTCTCTAATCCATTAACCACTTAAATGCTCAAATCTGTATCCTGATTTTTGCTTACCAAGCCCATGCTCAGGACAGGAGCCAGTGGTGGGAATGTATGAACATAACAAACTTCTTGATTCTATAAAAAGACAGAACTTGACTAGCTACATGACTATCAACTTGTCAAGAATTATTCAGCACCATGAAGTCATTACTTATGCCACCTCAGACCATGATAGTTGATTATCACTGACTCTTTAGACTACCTGGCTTCAGTATTGATACCTTGCAGAGCCAATGGGAATTCTCTTGTTCGCTTCTGGGGCCAGAATTGCACTGATGCCCACCACTACTGACATCAGCTGTCAAGAATTGAACCTCGCTACTCACCTTCACCTATTGCCAAGGTTAAGAATGACTGGCACGTGCACTCTTGCCTTTAAAATGTCCACATTTAGCCACAGGAGCAGACGTTATGTTTCCCTTATGAGCTGTAAATAAAAAAGCTAGGTCCTTCAGCACCAAGCCATGGATGCAAACAAAAACTTTCACACATCCTAAATGTCAGTACTGGGGACAGGACAGGTGACATTTTGTGTCCAGGAAATGAGAACCCTTTACTAACTGCATGCAGTGTTGCAGAGGGCAGGAAGATCGTGGACTTGGTGATGCAGACTGATCAGTAGGTACCTTGGAATATTTAGCATACACACGTGGATTATTTTCAGTTCATATACAGCTTAATTCAAACTTTACAAGTAGTTCACTGTCATACAAATTGTATGTGGCCATGCAAACCACATAACTATTCATAATTACTGTTACATAATCCTTTTCATACACTGATTATTTAAGTAAATTTAGGTACAAATAACTTCAATCCTTCTGAAGTATCTAATTTGTACTTTGCATAAATGAACATAATGGCAAAACTCTGCAGAATATCAAAGTATGCAACTGGAAAGATGTGTACTCTAATGGAGTGCACCTTTGTGCTCTGGTAGGTGAATACATAATTTTTTGCAACAAGCAAATGCAATGGGAAATTTAAAAAAAAAAAAGCCCACAACACATTTAAAGTCCGGTTCAAAAAACAGTGTATGCAGACTACATATTCCCAGTAATGTTTAAATGTCATGCACATAATCTTCCAACTAAAACAAGATACACAATAATTTAGACTAGTATACAATACATGTTTGATGACAATAAATAAACATTAAATAACTATATTTACCTCATCATACACTAGCTGCATAAAAATGCAACACTTTAAATGTCAATAAATGCTTTATACAGTTTTTCCATTCCATTTTTCAAATGCCCGTTAAGACATTAGCTAGTTACTCACAAGCTTATACACAAAAAAATCTTTTGGTTTGCGTGTGAAGTCACACCCATGTTATGGCTAAGGGTTACAGATGTCACAACACTATTAATGATAATATTAAGATGTCTACACACATACCCTATCCTTAATTACCAAACATTTCTTATCAATGTTTCCTTGTTCTTGTCACAATGCTACTTGAGTAGCTAAACTATAATGAAATATTTATACAGCCACTTACAAAAGCAAGTGAGATACCTTAAATACACTTTGGGTTAATATTTTAATTACCTGTCAATATTTCATTGAGATAGGATTCCAAGTATTATGAACAAAAGTACGTTAAATAAAATTTAAACAACATTTCAAACCCCTCTCTTGATATGTGGTTGATAACCGTTTTTTACATACTAGGTTTGTACTGTTGTTACTCAATGAATATTATAATACTTTGAAATTCCTACTTTGGATTAGTGTATCATTGCCACAAAGAGTTCAAAATACTTCCAAGATGATGATGATGATGATGATCTCATCATCATCATCACAATATCCTGGCACTGATGAAGAAAGGTCAACCAGAATCAGCTTAAATCCTGAAGTCAAGATCGCCTGACCCAGTTCAGTGAACCTCAAAAACAAGATGCAAGTGAGATATGAACAAAATTCTTGAAAAAAAGAAATACTGGCACCAATCAGGGCAAGGAAATGGAACACTTGAAGAGGCAGCTTCATGTTGTGCACAGCAGGCAGCTCACACAGACCCATACAGGAAACAGAGCACATTTTGCCCTAATTCTTAAATCATCACACATCCACTGAATATCAGGTGGATCCCCATATCTGTGGAGAGATGAGTATCAAGCAGCAATGTTGTCACTCATTAAATTTTAATGCCAAAAAGTCATCTGAAATACCTTCAAGTATTGCTGCCATATGAGCATATATTTGCTGCAGAGGAAAGGCAAAAAGATGTACAAATTTCATCCAATCCCCAGAAGCCTAGCGAGCAATCCAAAAAACCCACATCACTGAAACTTCAAGAAGAACATTTGATAATACAACTCTTTTCTAAGGCAGCACAAATCAATTACACTGCTGGGCATGGTCCTTATATTTGCAAGATCAGACTACACATCTATCATCACAGCAGCCATAAGCATCCACGTAATAACTGTCAGCATACTCAGCCCTGTATAATTGACTGCAGTATGGTAAATCAGCAGCAGATGACTCACCAAACAAATCAGTGACTCAATGCTGACATCACAGATGGGCTGCATGCAATACTAAGACAAAATAATGTCTACACTCATGCATAGCAAATGCTGACAAACTACCGAATTACTTGAAAAAATCACGCAATAGCAGAAAAGCACATTTTTACTGTTGTTAACATGGCTTCCCACAGGGACAACAACACACACCAGACACATCATAATTTAACAACAGCTGATGAAGGTGCCAGCATTTTTGGATATGTAAATGGAGGGCCTCTAAACCAGCGTGATTTACAAATGCATACATGTGATCCTGACGGACATATGATAAAGCTCAGTATCAACAGCTCACACTTTGATCCCGTGATGTATGTGCTTTTCTATCCCTAGGGTACAGTGGGTGGCAGCCTGATATTGAGATTAAACACCATCGTCATGGTAGGCCAGAACAAGTATGACTCACAATGCTGCAAAGAGAAGTGGATCAAACATTCATCTGAGTTGGTCACTTAAATCCTCTCTTGCATGCAGAAAGCTCTTTCAGCAATTGAGAGTATATTCATACAAAACCACAAATAATGCGTTAACACAACACATACTGTCAAGATCAATAGCTACATGTTTCAGTTACACTAACAGCCATCATCTGGTTGTACAGAAGAAAAATACAAAGTTATGTCCTACAACTGCAAAATGCAGTATCAGATCTCAAACTTTATAATAAATTCATTCACAAAATCAGTATAAAATGTGTAATCTAAAATAAATTGTACTGTATATACACTGAAAGGCATATGTACATACCAGGGCAGTAGTGTAACTGTGTGTGATGTAAATAACAACACATACTCGTATCTAATTAATAATTAATTCATAGGCCACCCTTTAAAGTGGTATAATTTGAAAGGATGATTTTCCTGTTCAGGATCCTGTAGTGAACTCATTACAGTTGGTGGTATTTTGGAAAATTTTTTGAAATAGTTTAAATTTAACTCACAATTACATAATTATTCGAAGTCAATTAGTAAATGCTACCTACAGGTGTGGAAGTGTGCTTAGTTCTTCTAAAAGTCACTATCAAAATACTCTTTGATTCCAAAGGTGTTACATGTATAGCATTATGAGTTTCTGGTTCACTGTACTGTGTACTGACAAAGTCTAGAGGCCTCTAAACTTTGGGAATACACAGCAAGATACCAAGCAAAAAAATGTATATACAACAACCTTTCAAATTATACCAACTCAAATAGTGCCTAGAAATTAATTTCTAATAAATACATGTTTTTAACCTACATCACACACAGTTACACTGTACTGCCCTTATATGTACACATGCCTTTTAAATGTATATACAGACCATTTAATTTTACAATACTCATTTTACACTGATTCTGTGAATAAATTCATTTTGAAATTCGAGATCCCATAATACATTGTGTGGTTGTATGTTGTATGGCTATTACTGTAGCTGTGGATGTTTACAGTATATGTTATGTTGATGGATTATTTGCACACACTATCTGACTATACACACAACAGCAATGAACAATCACATCTGCAGCCAAACGACCTGAATTTCACCCATAATCAGCAAGAGCTTAGCAGCAGAACACTACTGAAGGGGCACAGATCATTGACCCTGCCACTCAGAAATGTGTCGATGCAAGTTCTTCTGTTATCACTTCATCTTCAAGAACTGCCACAATGCATGCATCAAAAGTATCACAGTATATGGCAACTGTGGCAGAAAGCCTGCATTCTTCATTAGAATAATGCACAATCAAAACTGTGCAGATACTAGCAGGAGCATCTTCCCCAGACAGCCAAATGACCATCCCAATTTGGTAGCCTGTGCACACACACACACACACACACACACAAAATTGATATCAGCATGGGAATTCTTATATGCCAAATGGAGCCAGAACAGTGCAAGTTGCTGGACAAACGATTCATGGCCCATGAAGTGTGATGAACGTAAATGCACCATGCACAAAGAATGGCAAGTACACCAAGAAGCTTCCAAAGCAGTTCCACAAGCACACAATTAATAATTAATGAATATAACATCAATTATTGGTAAAGTCAATAGACTTCCACATTACCTTCACCACTGTGGTACAGTTTCAAGTGGGGAACTTCACTACTGGCCACTGATGTAGTGTGCCATTCAACAATGTACAATTTCAAAGTACGTACAATTTTGTCTCAATGTGGTATCATGACGGACAGTGAAAGTCATCAGTCATATTAACCAGCCAGCCCTTCCGACCTACAAAGAGAAACCGATATGACACAAATTATTGGACAGCAATTCTGAACTGCGTGTGTCATAACTTATTTTGCATTCATGTAACAATGTACTGTACTTTTTGGGAACCAATAATTTAGCCCACAGAACTACAATTATGAAGTGACAGTAAGTTTTCATTCCTGAATCCAACATGCACGTGATTCCTCACGCTCCCTTGTGCAAACACATGCTCATAAATCGGACTGTTCTGCATTGCAGCATGTAGCATCCATGCATTTAAAACGGACATTTTGGTATGAAGCAGCAACCAAGCTTGTTCACCCATGTCTTCCTAGTCACTACAGTGAGAAGCAGCAATAAGGAATATCGAACATTTGTCACCAAGTTTGCAATAAAAGTGGTTGTCATTCCCGAAGTTTCTGATATCAGCTCTTTAGTACATCATGTTTGCTTAAACTCTTTACACCATTTATCAAACTTTATGCATTATTCTCCAGCAAAGACAGAGCGTGTACTTTCAACGATGCCACCAAGCTACTGGCCATGTGCTGACATGCAGGACACACCAACAACAAACACATGCAAGTGAGTGGATGCTGGAAGCTGAATGCCAGCACACAGGACATTGCCTTAGGCCAACCTCAACCTCAATGAGCCTACATGATGCCGGTCAAAGTCTGTCAAGTGGCAGTAGCTTCCAACAAACATATAGGCCTCAAAATGTTTTTAAGACTTACCTCCTCAATGTCTATCAAGATTAAACTACATATGTGTTGTTTCTGTGCTAAAACATCGCCTACGTTCAGTTATTTGGCATCCTAACTGCACATCTATAGACTAGGCCATAAGCAAGGAAGCTGACCACAACAAACAACTTATCAGCTATTGTGACTTAATCTTCCTCTCCACTAGATTGGATATCCAAGGGTTAAAGAAATTTACTACTGAAACAGGCCTACTGAAATTCAATGAGTAATCATTTGTTCATCCCTCTCTCATCTTCCTTTCCCCTCTCATACTACTGCCCCTTCCTTCCCAATTCTCATCTGTTCTACATTAAAGCTACGTATCAAGTTGCATCTTTATCCTTGAAATGGCAATTTTAAACACAGAAGTACCACCTGTTATAAGTACAGGGAAACTACATCATTAGGTGGAAATTACATGAGAATTACATGGCATACAATCATATACTAATGCATATTATTTATTTACACAAACACACACACACACAATTTCTTGAACAATAAAGAACTGAGATAGATGAAGTTCACCCTATAACTTTCCATGATGGCACAGAGGGGGAGCAGAGGTATAGCTCTACCCTTTCTTTAACCATGGCACTAGATGGTGGTGGGTGGTCAACGCCATACCCCGGCCCCTCTAACCCCAGGAAAGAGACCTGGTACCCATTTTATAGCAGACCGGGTGGGACCCAGGGCCAGTCAGGACTGGCGTGAAAAATCTTGACCCAACCAGGATTTGTTCCCCAGACTGTCCAGCCCCATGGCAAATTGCTACACTGACTATGCTATTTCGGCACACAAAACATTGGTGTAATGCAGCAAAATTCTTTGCAACTGCGCAACTTGTGTACCTTAACAGAATCAAAAAACTTCATAATGTTTAAGGTTTGAAAATTCAATGGCTTTTTATAATAATGTCAATAAATGTGGCTCACCCTATAACACAGTTTCAATAATCTACATCCCTATAGCTTAATGAACTTGGGTGGGAATTATCATTACATGCTGGTTAAGGGCAAAAGGGCAAAATACTACAAATAAAGGTAGGTGGTTTTAAGGTAAAAGTGGCATCTCAGACCAGCCTCAGCTGGCAAGATGGCTGGTAAATGACACAGTGGCTAGGATCTGAAAGTGGTGGCAGCACTAACAAGATACTACTCTGACATTTACCAGAAGAAACTGAAAAAGATCATGAAAACACCACATTCAGAACAGCCAGTATTACTAACAAGATTCAAACTGGAAACCCTGTGAATACTAGTGTAGTGCATTACTATTATCCCAGTCTGCCTGGTTTCAAAAAGTATGGTATATCAAGAATCACACAAAATTACCTGCAGCTTGCATGATAATATACCAATGCTTAGCTTCCCAGTATTCATGGTACTTGATTTAAACAAATTTTTTATAGCTATATCTGAAACTCAGCAGCAACTACATCCATAAAACCTCCCCATGCTGATAGCTGTGTCAGGTAATTCAAAAAACCCTTGTTGTATGCTTAATGACTTTTATTACTACCATACACATGGACATACCTGTTTCTTGGTCAGTCATAGTCCTCCTGACTCCTAACTATACAATTCAGACATATGGCAACTCTGCAGATTACAAAACAAAATCAACTGAATACTTTAATAATTATTACATCCACTAGTGTTTTCTTGTACTACAATCAACAGGTCAAACAAGCCCAGTGGCATTATAATTATTTACTTTTAATTATTTATTTATTCATTTATTTACCCCTGGACTGTGAAATGTACTGATCATTCAACGTTAAATGTTAAACCTACATACTAACTGGAAAATATAATGAAGTAATAATCACTTATTTTAAAGTACGCTCCATTACAGACTTCAATTAGGGGAATGAAGTAAACTAGCATAACATATCATAATACCAGTTTTGAGTGAAGGCATCACCTGTGACACAAGGCAGAAAAGAGAGGAGTGACAGTTACTACATCGTGACATTTGACACAGTAGTCTAGGTGTCAAGTGTGCACATACGGAACCGTCTGACGAGACATATTTTGCGAGATTTGAGCTCTCACAGTAGTGTTGATGAAGATTCAAGTCTTTCAGACAGTGATAATGTGTCTATCACAGGAACTAACTGAGGTTTCTGAGGTGCTCTTTACCAGTGAACAAGGTGTCACATCCCAGAAGACATATCTACAAAGTTATGTTTCAATGAAATACTGTATGTCACAAAAAAAAAGGGCAGTGCATAAAGAACACTGGCAATGATAATTAAATACCAAGAAAATTACAACAAAGAAGCATTAAATCATCTACTTTTTCTTGCTTTTTCCAAGAGTCAGTGTGTGATGACTGCTGGACATTTGCTGCTGCTGCTGCTGCAGCTGCTGCTTTCTGCGGTTAAATTCTATGATTTCGTCTTCTAGCTTCTTGCGAGATTCTTCCAACTTCTTCTTCTCCTCAGTATGGTCCTTCTTCAGTTTATCAAATTTAGTATGAAGCTGTTGAAAAACAGACACTCATCAGTTAAAAAGCATTCAAAATATGAATGCAATTACCCACATTAGGCACCATGTAAGCATGTGTTTACTACTCCGTGTGTTCTGCAATAACATACAGCAGTCCCAATTATGCAACCTGAACAGCACTGAAGGACTATCAGATAACTGGAAACATGGGACTAATGAAAAGCACTGTAAGCGAGGTTTTGTTTTTCTGGGATACGATACTGCATCACTGGGTAACCAGTTCCTAACGTTTCAAAACAATCTAAATGCCACATGTTCAAGGTACTTGGCTACTTCAACCCTTGATGACGTGACCAATGCGACTCAAAACACTGGAAACTGAGCACACAGTGACACCATGTCACATTACCACATAGAACAGAAAATTCAACTATGCCAGTGCAAAAACTAATAACCTGCAAGACTATACACTGAACATAATGCATATTTATACAATAAATTATTAAGAAAATACAGTAAACCATCAAACAAAAATATCTTACAAACGAAACAGTATTTAACACAACATATGTTTGTAAATGACAGTTCAGTCTCTGAGGAGATGAGTAAGAGTGTTTATTTCTGAGGTGCCCTCCCTCCTTCACAACTGTGTCTGAAAAGTGGTACCTGCAGTGTTCACCTGCCTCAGCCATTCAGCATAAGCAAGTTCTGTCCCAACAGCCTTTAATCAGCCACTATGACTCACTCCATCAAATTTCACTGCTCCTAATGATCAATAAGATCCATTATGTCACTGCCCAGTCACCTGTAGTTGTTTGTCATTATTCATCTATTCTTCCATCAACAATATTCATTTTCACATAGTAGTACAAGTTGTAATTATGAAATAATTTCTCCACAATTTTCTTCCAGTATTTCCTTTGACAGTTGCTCTAAAAATTTTTCTTCTTCTCCAAATAGCCTTCACCATCGTCACGCCGGTGATAGTTGCTTGATTTCCTCCCAAGTTTGTGTCATCCAACAAACACATTTTATGTTCATTTCGCATTTCCCCTCCTTCATCAATAACTTCTACAACATAAGTGACTGAAATAGTCTTTGTAAATATCGTTTTGTCACTGTTCGATGACAACTTGGTCCAAAAATTGACACTTTAGGTTTTTCTTCAGGACAAAGGGCATATCAACAGTGACAGCTTTTGTGATTTCAGGCCTCTGTGGCAGTATAAATGACGTCATCAATACACCCGGATATAGCTCAGTGTTGATTGGTGGTTAGTTACAGATATTTGGGACAGCCTATCAGTACCATCTTCAAAGGCTTCTTCAACTGCTTGCCCCTTGATGATGGACCCGACAGGCTGTCCCGAAACTTTGATAACTAACCGCCAATCAACACTGTGCTACGTCCCAGGAGAAGTGAAGACCACAACGTATTTCCTTTACAATGTTTTTATTTTAAAAAACCCTTCTACGTCAGCAAAACAACAATCCTGTTCAGTTTCTGAGTTGTAACACACATCTTTTTGTCCACTACACCAAACTGAACACTCTAATACATCTATATTTCGAAGGCACAAGGTTCATTTGACTCTCCAACAAAGCAAGTTTTAGTTTACGGTTACCTCAGGCACTACAGCAGACAACAATACTCTCCCATTCTTTGTTCCTTTTATAACCAGGAAGTGATTTTTCTTCATGGCAAGCAAGATCTGTTTTACCAAAGAATTGTAATATTAAAGCCAGTTCTGTCACAACTGAGGAGCTGTTGAAGTAACAAACCTTAGTGAAGGTGACATTTAAAAAATAATTCTGAATCTGCAAATAATTTTTCTCCATAGATACTGAGGTGCCTCAAACCAAAACATCTTTCTCCAGCCATCTATCCAACACACACTACCTGTAAGTCTGATTTTCCTTCATTTAACGCCTCAAAAATCTGTAATTTTTGTGGAAGAAGAATTCCAGTTATTAGTTTGCCTTTCATCTCTTCTGTGACATAAACCCAACAGTGAGTTTTGCTTGACTTTTCATGTTCACATCTTTTCATCACCTTCCTTTGACACCTATACTTGAAGTACTGGCATATCACCACTTTTAATTTCGCTTCTTTTCCTCTTCCAGGCACCAAGAATAAGATACCCAATGCCACATCCTTCTGACACTTTTCACATTGACTTCCCTGTATCTAGTGTTTTACAGATCCAAGTTTTGTTTCCAATAAACAAGCACATTCATCTTCTTCTCATTCTACATGTTAATGATGAACTCACTACTTTATGATAAATTGGTAACTTGCATCATCACACTAAAGTACAACTGCACTCATGTAATAAAAGCCAGTAACAAAATCACACTAAAGCAACTAACGGTGAGCAACTGCATACAATAAACAAAGAACCACACACATCTACATAATTAAAATGTGGACACATTCATGTCACGTGAGTGAAATTTATTCCATATCATGCTAAGCCAACCACTGATAAAATAGAATTATTGATATAAAATGAAGTTCAATAAATGCAATACAGCATTCTGATGACACGGCATGTCAAATAACAGAGTGCAGGATACTCAGAGATGAATTAGCTCTATTAGCTTCTCGTTGCCTTTTATCTAGTCACCCACACACACCACTGCACTCTGAAATATAGTTTGACAGAGGTTATTATACACACTTACTGAAAACAAATGCTGAAACTGACTTCAATATAACCATACGAAAATCCTTACATTATTAAATACATCCACTCAGATACTTGATACATACAAAAATTATTACAAAAACTGTTGTTATTAATGAAATACTTGACTCTGTCTACTGGGGCTATTTCAGAAGATTCTTACATGGGGGTGCTAGCATGTAATAATTTGAGTAGTTAAGCCCCTTGTGGTATTGCTATAGTGTACAGTATGAAGTAGGCAGGAAGTGTACTGGCTGTGCGCATTCATACAGTTAAGAAGGAAAGACATGAGGAAAGTAGTCAGTTACATGTGCTGTGTGGGAAAAGTCACATGACAGTCCTACACTGACAAAGAAACACCTAGGATCCAATGCTATTAACGCCAGCTAGGGACATACACCACATCATTATTCGTCACCATTCCACCCATGTTTCCCACATTTTGATCAGCTTTTAAAGTTACTAGATGGCTGAATCTTTCACTGTTTGTAACATCTTCCCCTCCATCTTGAAATTGCTATCCACATAAAAGCATGTGCTACTCTTTGTTTCCTCTCCACATTTTTCCCCATTTCCACTAAAATATTTTGAATCTGTGGACAAAGAATGTATCAGCCACTGACCACATACTGTAACACATCAATCAGTGATAAAAGAAATGCCAGTGATCCAGCAAGTAACCAGACACAAACGGACTGCTCCATAAAACATCAGTTCACGTGTACGTTTGCCCCCCGTACCATACGCAATACACGTTACACAAAAGACCAAATCCATTAATGATTTACAAAAATTAATAGTTGTTCATATGCCATCACGAAATACACAGCAATTTATCTAACAATTGGAACTTAAACCATGCGCACACCACTGTAACTATCATATTCTACTCCAAACGAACAGAGCTCGGATATCCCTATGATACGGTATTTTTGTTATTGCAAATGTGTCGTACATTATAACTAAGAAAATATGCACTAAACGGTAATGGGGCACTGTCAAACGCAGAACACTGTATTAGTATTAAGAATTTTAACAACATATACATCTTGACGTATTTTACATCCTAACAAGGCTGTGACATTACTACAATACAATGAATTTCATCACTACACATGTAACATATTTTAACAGGTTTTAAATATCGGTGTTACTCCCTGAAGATGGTGGTTGGCCACCCAAAACATGTAGCAAAAAATATTGTATAATTATATATGAAATAGAGATTACCAGTTACCATACCTCTTTCTCTGCTTCCTTTAGCTCTGCTTCCTTCTCCTTGACACGAACCACAAACATCTGTCTCATTTCATCCTCCTTCTGCTGAAGTTCCTGAAGATGGTTGCTTCGCTTTGCCTCAAATGTTTGCTGGAAGCTAACTGGCTTGTTTTCTGCATCCACATCACTAAATCCCATCTGACAACATGCCAAAGTTCACACTCAGCAAAAAGCTACACTTATCTCTGTGGCTAAGCACAATGCAGTACAGGTGTAAACTGGGCATGGAAGTAGAGCTCCACACATTCTGAACCTCAAAGACAAACAGAGGTCAGCTGTCACCTTCACACCAGAGCTGTTCTCCCAGTATCCATTTGACAGGAGGCTGGGTACGCTCTAGAACCAGTCTGGAATTCTGCAGAGCAAAATCCTTCTCCCACTAGCTATCATCTCTCTTTACTGACCAAGCAATTAGATTTAGTAAAATAATTCAATCAAAGTGAAATGACGACATTCGTCAAGATACAGCAATACTACTGGCTGAAACCAATTAACAGCTTCTCCCTCTCCCACAAGTCTGGCAGAAGTAAACTGGTAAAAGGCAAAGGTAAAGTTCACCCTAGAACAGGAAATGAAAGCCCAGAGGGGGAGTAGAGGTACAGCTCTACTCTTTCTTTAACCTTGGCACTAGATGGGGGTGGGTGGTCAACACCATGCACTGGCCGCTTTATCCCCAGGAAAGACATGGAACCCACTGTATAGTAGGCTGGGTGGGCCTCAGAGCTGGTCTGGACAGGTGACAAAACTCACCCCCACCAAAATTCAATCCCCAGACCATCCAGCCCATAGCAAGTCCTTATATTGACTACACTATCCTGGCTCCCAGAGTGAGCTGGACTACATGTAATTTCACCCTGAACATGGATACAGTAAATTCTTCCTAAATTGTAACAGGACAGTCTACACTCATGTGCAGCAGACCTCCAAAACAGGACCAATAATAAACATAAATCAATGCTCAAGCTTAAAATCACTTAAATGGAAAAAAGTTACTTATTCACTCAAAAAACCAGCGTAACTATTTCATTAAACACACATTCATGCGTTACCTGTTCCAAACGTTTCTTGCGATAGAGTTCATAATGTCGCATGTGTGTTTTTTCTCGCATGTCTTCCATGTTCGTTCTGATCAACATTTCACGCAGCTTCACAAAATCACAATGGGACTCATTCTCAACTGAAATAAGAAACAATGCCACACTGCAATATTTTAATGCATTGCACTTCAAATTTATATACATGTAATATATTCTGACCTCAAGAATATTCCTGGTTCTATGTAACACACATACCAAACAGGGACAGTGAGTTACAGAACATCACAAAACTTCGGGAATTCAGATTTCAAAGAAACAAGAAATCTCTCTCACCTGACATTCGCCACGGATTGCATTTTGCTTGCACAATCCAAAGACAATACTGAGAAAGCATTAACTGGGCTACACTGATTATCACATTTGTATATTTTAAAAATGTTGGAAACTCCAGAAATGAGTTTGGAAGAAAAATACAGGAATTGAATAATAACAGTTAAAAATGGTAATACTGTATTATCCAAGTATCCACAAATAAGTACTCTGCATGAGTAACATTTACCAAGGACGACTGAGTCTATATACCTTATGAGATTTTACTAGGTCATTGCTAGGAGGACCATTCAATACAAAACATCAAACACAAAAGAGATCTACTGCAAAATGAGAATACAGCTATGCATCGCTTAATGAAGGGGATACGTTCTGAGAAAGGCATCGTTAGGCGATTTCGTCATTGTGCGAATGTGTACTTACACAAACCTAGATAGTACAGTATAGCCTATTACACACATAGGCTATATGGTATAGCCTACTGCTCCTAGGCTACAAACCTGCACAGCATTTTACTGTACTGAATACTATAAGCAATTGTAACACAATGGTATTATATTATAATATTATAATCTTATGGGACCACTGTCAAATATACGGTCTGTCCTTGACCAAAACGTCATTATGCGGTGCATACCTGTACGATGGGGTCAAGGGGAGTCGGCCGGGCCGTTTCCAGGGCCGCCGTGTTTCAATAGACTGACATAGGTAACACTTTGGAGGGGCTTCAGCTATTCCCCAGGGGTGATAGATGCATTCTATAGCCTCTCAACACATAAGACCATCTGTGCATGGCGAAAAGCCATATCCTACGAGAGGTGACCCTGTTATGCAGAACACAGTGGATCTAAAGGAGTAAACCTTGAAAAAAAATCCCCAATCCTACGGTGTGAGTGCTGTGCCTATGGGATGAATGGCAGTGGGTGAGTCTGTCCCAAACAGCACCCCATGGGATACCAGGCAACCTCCCAGGGGTAATTTCAGCCTTACCAATATGGGGTTTCTACTTGGTGGACCACATATTTCCCCATTACTTGTGGGACCGAAATGGAGCGCACGAATGAAAACTTCAAGGATATGGAGAGCTCCGCATCTGGGGACTCTGATAAGGGTTCCTGCACAGAGGCTCCA
>Ga0123352_10004769_pt1 | contig 20114 bp, 16 predicted proteins | sample TergutLab28metaG_FD_89700 | JGI IMG/M metagenome (GOLD analysis project Ga0123352, IMG submission 89700) | Labiotermes labralis P1 segment gut microbial communities from Petit-Saut dam, French Guiana - Lab288 P1 | ecosystem: Host-associated > Arthropoda: Insects > Digestive system > Gut ...
CAAAATGCGAATAGCAATAATTCAGAGGATTCATTTCTTAGGCTTGCAGAGTTATTGGGTGAATTAAGCATAATTAATTCTCAAAATATTGATAATCGAGTGAGAATTGAAACAGAAATCAGTCTAAATCGCATAGAAACTGCTAGAGAAACTCGTACTGAGATGTTTGTTAGGTTTTCGTTAGATGTGCCGCTGGAATTTTTACGAAGATAAATACTAAACTTCATTCAAAATAATAAATTTTTGCTGCTGTTTTGGGTAAAGTTTAGTATTAAAGCTTGACTAAATTGTGTTTTTCTAATATAATTAATGTTAGTGCAATTTAATATGAACAATGAATGGAGCTTTTATATGAATTTTTCAAACAATATAGTATTACTTACAAATCCTAATACAGGGATTATTATTGGAGGGCAGCCTGCTACAGGGCAAAATCAAGGCGGTTCTGAGAGCGGAACAAATATTACAGAAACAAATACAGAAACAGGAACGCCGCAGGAATTTGCAGAGCCAGCTGGAGGCTTCTTTGGACTAAGCACAACTACTTGGATAATAATTATAGTGGCATATTTTGCAGTGTTTTACTTGATTTCGATAAGACCAAAAAGAAAGCAAGCGAGGATGGCACAAGAACTACAATCAGGCATTGATATTGGCGAAGATGTTATTACATCTACAGGTTTTTTTGGTAAAATTGTTGATATTACAGACGATGCGTTTATTGTTGAATTTGGTACAAACAAAGGTGTTCGTATTCCTGTAAAAAAATCAGAAGTAAACAGAGTTAAGGCACAAATTCAAGACTCTAAGGAAAAGCCTGCTAAAGAAGAAAAAACAGCTAAAGAAAAATAAAAACAGAGGCGACTATCAAAAGTCGCCTCTGTTTTTTATATGTATTGAACTACTTATGAAAGGCTAAAAATATGGATAATGTGTGTTTATCTCTATATACAGAAAATTCTTATACTGCAAAGTTAGTCAACAAATTTAAATCTTCATTATGGCGATATTTTCGCCATGAGGAGACACTTGTCCCGTTTCTTCAAAACCAAGGCTGTGGTAAAGTTTTTGTAAAGGGTTGTCAGGCTCGTAAGAGGTGTAGAAAATCTCTGCTTCGCCACAGGGTTTTGCTTTCACTTCTTCAATGATTTTTGTAAGAGCCGCCCTGCCATATCCCTTGCCTTGGTGGTTTTTGTCCACCATGAAACGCCAAAAATGGTAGTGGGGCTTGCCTATGTTGCAATCATCATCGTATTCAGGCATAAAGTAAGCATACATCACAAAGCCAACCATCTTATCATCTGCATAAATAGCATAAGCAACGGCGCGGCTGCCAAGTCCCCTTGGGCTGTTTGTGGTGTATGCGTGTCCTAAACTTGTGGCGTTGTGTGACACAAAACTTATTTGTTCTGGTGCTACTTCAAGTTCGATACACTCTTTAACATTGTCGCTTAGTATGGATATTGGTTTAAGTTCTATCAATTTCTTAACCCCCGATAATATAAATTATGTGAAGCCCAAGTTTCATTATGGGCCTCACATTATAGCCAAATGTATAGCAGATACATTCAACAATGCACTTGCTATACATAAAATTCTATATTCAAAGATACAAAAGGCTTTTACTCCTTCATATCTTCTGCTTTAATAGTAACCTTAAGCTCTTCTATTCTATTTTTTGCAACCTTAATAACCTCAAACACAATATTACCTGATTCTATAACATCGCCCTCGTCGGGTATATCATTAGTTATACCAATACAATACCCACCGATAGATTGAAAATCTTCAGAAACAAGGTTAATACCCGTAAATTCGTTAAAATCGTCTATCTTAGCCATACCATCAACAAGATATTCGTTATCTGAAATTTTTATAATTTTTTCTTCTTCGGTGTCAAACTCGTCGCCTATTTCGCCAACTATTTCTTCCATTAAGTCTTCTATAGTAACAATTCCAGATGTTCCGCCATATTCATCTAAAATTATAGCCATTTGGGCGCTTTGTGCTCGCATTTCTTTAAAAAGTTCGCTAATTTCTTTGGTTTCATAAGAAAACAAAACGTCACGCATAATTGCCTTTATGTCAAAATTCAAGGCATCGGTTTTCTGAAAAATAAAATCTTTAAAATTTATAACACCTATAATATGGTCTAAATCTTCTTTGTACACAGGAAGCCTCGAAAATCGCTCTTTTTCAAAAATATCCATGATAGAAGAATGGCTTTCCACGTCTTCTATGGCTATAATATCTGTTCTTGGCGTCATAACTTCAATTGCAGTGCTTTCCTTAAAATCAAATACGTTGTTAATCATTTCAAGCTCGGCTTCTTTAATAACGCCTTCTTCATGGCTTAAATCAACAATAGATTTAAGCTCGGCTTCTGTGATAGTATTAGCATCATCTAAATTTTTTTGCCCTAAGAGCCTTAAAAAAAACTTGGTTATATTGCTAAGCAAAAAAACAATAGGACGCATTATAAGAAGAACGAACTTAACAGGCTTAACGATTTTAAGTGCAACTCTTTCAGCATTTTTTGCGGCCAATGTTTTTGGAACAGCCTCGCCAAAAATTAGCATTACAACAGTAACTATAGCCGCTGCAATTGTTACTGCCATGGCACTATTGCCCGCAATACTCATAGCAACAGAAGCCGAAATTGAAGAAATTGCAATATAAGTAGTTGTGTTTCCAATAAGCATTGTGCTAATCAGCTTATCCACATCATCTAAAAGCTTTAAAACTTCTTTAGAGTTTTTAACATTGTCGTTCGTCATAGCTTTAATTTTTATTTTGCTAATAGAAACAAAACAAGTTTCACATAACGAGAAGAATACCGTTATAAAAAAAAGTACAATTAATAATATAAGTTGACCTGACCAACTGGCACTGGGGTCCATAATAACACTCCCTAAAAATATGATATTTTTAGTATATCAGAAAAAAATGCCATAGTCAATTTGAAATATTATTGTAGCAAAAATGTATAGCTTGTGTTATAATATATGGTATTGCACCCTTAGCTCAGTGGATAGAGCGTTCGGCTCCGAACCGAAAGGACACGAGTTCGATTCTCGTAGGGTGCAGATTTTAAGTAAAAAGTATTGACAAATTAGCTATAGTGGCATATACTATAATTGAATGGTTGTTCAAGTATTGTTTTGGAGGTGCAATAAGTGGATAAAAGGCAACATACTTGTGATAACGATATGATACATGAAGAAGTTGTAGCTCGAGTTAGGGATGTTATGCCTGAAATTGAAAGTTTTTATAAGTTGGCAAATTTTTATAAAATGTTTGCCGATAATACCCGCTTAAAAATTTTGTGGGCTCTTTCGTGCGAGGAAATGTGCGTTTGTGATTTAGCAGCTCTTTTAGGAATGACTATATCAGCAGTGTCACACCAGCTTAAATCGCTTAGGCTTGCAAATCTTGTTAAATTTGATAAGCAAGGTAAGGTCGTTTATTACTCGCTTGTTGATTGCCATGTGAGAGATATTTTTGAGCAAGGGTTTGAGCATATTTTAGAGTAAATTTTTTTAATAAAACAATTGAATGATTGTTCAATTGAAAAAATGTTTAGGAGGATATTTTAATGGCAACTGTAGAATTTACCTTACAAGGCTTAACTTGTGCTAGTTGTGCATCTAAAATTGAGGATGCAATCAAAAAAGTGGATGGAGTAGTATCTGTATCAATTAATCTTGTAACTAGCAAGCTGAAAATTGAAACTAATGAAAATGTACCAAAAGATATACAAAAAACTGTGGAAAGTATAGTTCATACTTATGAGCCCGATGTTAAAGTATTGGGTAACTCTATTACTAAAAGCTATATTTTGCAGGGGTTAAGCTGTGCATCTAAAATTGAGGATGCACTTAAAAATGTAGAGAACGTGTTATCTGTTTCTATCAACCTTGTAACTGGAAAGTTAAGAATTGAAACATTTGGGAAAATTGCTAATTTACACAAAATTGTTGAGGATATAGTGCACACCTATGAACCAGATATACCAGTTTTTGAAGATAACGAGAATTCAAGAGTCAAAATTGATGATACACTTAACAAATCAAAAGTTATTTGGCTGGCTACTGGTGCAATTACATTTTTTGCAGGCATATTGTTTGAATATGTTATTGATTTAAATATAGGCCGATATATAGCACTGGGGTTATTTGCTTTTAGCTATATATTATTGGGTGGAAAAGTTTTATTGCGAATGGTTAGAAATATTGCAAAGGGTCAGGTTTTTGACGAAAACTTTCTCATGGGAATAGCAACTATTGGAGCAATAGCTATTGGTAAATATGCTGAGGCTGTTACAGTTATACTGTTTTATCAGATAGGTGAGTTTTTTCAAGAAATGGCGGTTGCAAAATCGAGGAAACAAATTGGAAACCTCATGGATATTCGCCCAGACTATGCTAATTTGAAAAAAGATGGGCAAATTATCAAGGTCGACCCTGAAACCGTGCAAATTGGAGATATATTTATAGTAAAGCCCGGAGAAAAAGTTCCGTTAGATGGCATTGTAGTTGAAGGTGAAGCTATGCTTGATACTACAGCACTAACGGGCGAATCTGTTCCACGTAGAGCATCAAAAGGCGATGCTGTTTTATCTGGTTGTATTAATCAAAATGGGGCTTTAACGATACAAGCAACACAAACATTCGGCGAATCTACAGTTTCAAAAATACTTGATTTAGTTGAAAATGCTGCAAATAAAAAAGCACCAACAGAAACATTTATTACAAAGTTTGCAAGGTATTACACTCCAACAGTTGTAGGGTTTGCGACATTGCTTGCTTTAATACCTCCTTTGTTTTTTGGAGGCGTATGGTATGATTGGTTAAGCCGTGCATTAATTTTTCTTGTAATTTCTTGCCCTTGTGCCTTGGTTGTTTCTATTCCGCTTGGTTTTATGGGCGGTATAGGTGGAGCGTCTAAAAATGGAATTTTAGTAAAGGGTGGTAATTATTTAGAAGCTTTGGCTAATTTAGATTTGGTTGTGTTCGACAAAACGGGAACTCTTACTAAAGGGGTATTCAAAGTTATGGCTTTACAAACGGCAAATGACTTTTCTGATAGCAAATTATTGGAACTAGCGGCTTGTGCCGAAGTTTTTTCAAACCATCCGATTGCTGTATCTATCTTAAAAGAATATGGCAAGGAAATTGATAAAGATATGCTAAGCCAATACGAGGAAATTGCTGGCCATGGTGTAAGCGTTATATCAAATGGGCAAACAGTTTTGGCGGGAAACACAAAGTTGATGGATAAAGCGGGAGTTAAGTACACTGAATCGCAAAGTTTTGGAACAAAAGTATATGTTTCTGTAGATGGTATATATGCAGGTTGTATTGTTATCGCCGACGAAATAAAGCAAGATAGCTTTGGGATTGTTTCAAAATTAAAGAATTTGGGTGTTAGAAAAACGATTATGTTAACTGGCGACACACCGCAAATCGCCGAGGCTATTGCGAGTGAGCTTAAGCTTGATGAAGTATATTCAAGTTTGTTGCCTCAGCAGAAAGTTGAGAAGGTTGAAGAATTAAACAAACAAAAATTATCTAAAAAAACTCTTGCTTTTGTAGGCGATGGTATAAACGATGCACCAGTGTTAGCAATGGCAGATGTAGGGATAGCAATGGGTGGATTAGGTTCTGATGCCGCAATAGAGGCCGCCGATGTGGTTTTAATGACCGACGAGCCAGCAAAACTAGCCGAAGCCATAAAAATTGCTCGATTTACGAAGGAGATTGTTTGGCAGAACATAATTATGTCTTTAGGGATTAAGCTTTTGTTTTTAGTATTGGCAACTCTTGGGGTATCATCTTTATGGGAGGCAGTTTTTGCTGATGTAGGTGTATCGTTACTAGCTGTTTTTAATAGCTTGCGAATTATGAAAAAATAAGAAGGTGTAAAATGGCCGATACCTCTAGTTTGCTTAAGCGTGTATTGTTTGAGATTGAAAAAAATATAAAAAATAAAATTAATGCTATGAGCCTTGCCGAAACGGTAGCTATATCATCTGTCCATTTACAAAGGCTTTTTAGGCTTGCGTTTGAAAAGCCTATAGCAAGCTACATCCGCTCGCGTAAATTAGCCGTCAGTTTGGAAAGTTTGCTAAAAACAGACCTTAGAATAATTGATATAGCCGAAGAATATGGTTTTGAATACGAACAGTCTTATACCAGAGCATTTAAGCGTGAGTATGGAGTTGCACCAAGTGAGGCACGTTTGGCTGGGTCTATCATAAAAATTGTGCCACCACTGCACCTAATAGAAAAAAATAAAATGGGTGATGGGTTATTTTTTGGGCCAGAGCTTGTTATGGTTCCAAAATTTCATGTGGTTGGGCGTTTTCATAAAGTTCCATTTACAGACTCTATTGAAATAACACCAAGGGTTGCAAAAGATTTTTGGATTAACGACCGTAGAAACATAGAAAATAGACTAGGAAACGACGTTTATATTGGATTAACAAGATACCCAACGCCAATAACCGATTTTTCGTACTATTTACCATCTGTTCAAGTAAATAAACCTGAAAACTATCCAAAAGGATTGTATGCAGATACTTTTCCTGCATCATTATGTGCAAAGTTTCACTATGTTAGCAAGTATCATTATTTTGATTTAAGTGAAGATGTATCATTAGCTATGTATAATGCTATTGCCGCGTATAGGATAAGCAAAGATGCTAAATATGAGCTGCTTTCTGATAAAGTACATTTTGAAAGAATAAGTAAAGATGATTTTGACGGTACTTACTATAAATTGGAGTGGTTTTCGCCTGTGGTAGAAAAAAGATGATTAAAAATGTTCAGTGTGCTTAATGCTCTTATGCTATTCTTAAGTTTAATGATAGTATAAGAGCATTATTTATGTATAAAAAGGAGAGATGGTTTATGACAAAATTTATACCAAGCTTTATATTTAGTGGGCAATGTGTTAAAGCGATAGAATTTTACAAAAAAGCATTCGGTGCAGAAGAAATAGGGCGAATGTTATTTTCTGAAATGAGTCGGAGATTAATACAATATAAAGATGAGCAGAAAAATTTTATTTATCAGTGTCAGCTAAAAATTGGCGAGCAAATTATTGTATTGGCAGACGATAATGCAGGTTGGATGAGTGATGATTTGCAAATTAAAACAGGGCAGAGTATGATGCAAAATATAAAAGTAAGGTTTGATTCAGACTCCGATTTGCAGGCAGCCTATAAAGTTTTGGCAGATGGAGGAAGCATCATCATGCCAATGAAGAGTACTAGTTATGCAGAATCGCAGGTATTTTTGGTGGATCGCTTTGGTGGACGTTGGGAGCTTTTAAGCCCGCCAAAACCGGGCAAATGCCTTAGTGTAGGTGTGATTGCTCCTATGGCACACGAACTATTTAAAAATGCAGGTTTTGATTATTGCATTTGCGGAGGCTATGCACTTGATATGTTTGCGGGCAAAGAAATTCGTCCACATGGAGATTTTGACATAGTTGTATTTAAAGAAGATAAGCTTAAAGCAATACAGTTTTTAATGGATAATAACTGGCCTGTGTATATACGCTTTGCAACGGCTGATGATTTTGATTCGTTTAAGCAATTCCACTTAATCAGTGATATAAATGATAGCAGGCTAGATGATGACAGAGGAGGATTTTGGTCTGTAAAGCCAGAGAGCTTTATGGAGATGATTAAAAAAGAAGGCACGGAGGATGCTTATACTTATTATGTTCACGAGCCACGCTTACAAGGCTTTGATTTTATTGAGATTGCTTTTGATGTGCGTGAAGGAAACGACTTTGTTCTTCTAGAAGAGCCAAGGGTAACTCGAGCAATGGACAAGGCAATTTTATATAAAAACGGGATACCATATTTGGCACCTGAGATTGTGCTATTTTTTAAATCTGATAAATTCTCGTCAGAACATCCCTACTTAAAGCCTAAAACAGAGTTCGATTTTAAGGCGATTATGCCTTTGTTGTCAGGTGAGAGTAGAGCATGGCTCTTAAATGCCATCGAAACGGCTCATCCTGATGGTTATGAATGGTTAGATGGATTGTTATGACGAAAAAAATGAATGAGAGATGGGAACTTAATGAATATAGTTTATAAAAGCAAATTGAATAATGTTGTCCCATTGTTTGATGAGTGGGAAGATATAGGAATATTATCATGTTTACAAGGGCATATTGGAGAAGTTTGGGCAGATGATGAAGATGTGCCAACAGTTGCAAAGATTATTTCAGTAGGATTTTGTTATGTTGCAGGTGATGCAAATTCACCGCAAGCACGAGAACTTTTGCACCAGACTCCAAAAGAGTTTGAGTTACAAGTAAATAGTGAAACATGGCATAAAATTGTAGAAGAGGAGCTTGCAGATAGAATCTATAAATTTACACGCTTTCAATTTAAGAGAGACTCAAGTCTGTTTGGCAGAGCAAGGCTGCAGTCGTATATCCAAGCCCTGCCTAAAGGTTATGAGGTCAAACAAATAGATGAAGCAATGTTTAGATATTTACCAACGCTAGAGTGGGCAGATAACCATTGTTCACAATTTTCTTCTTTTGCAGAATTTCAAAAGTATGGCATTGGTTTTGTTGTGTTGTATGAGGGTACGCCAGTTTGTGCTGCTTCTCCATATGTGTATAGTGATGGAGCTATTGATATACAAATAGATACGGTAGAAAATCACCAACGTAAGGGAATTGCAACGGCTTGTGCCGCAAGTTTAATTTTAGAATGTCTACGCAGAGGAATATTTCCAAACTGGAGTGCAGATTGTGGCGAATCTTGTTATCTGGCAGAAAAGCTAGGATACCAGCTTGAAAAGAAATTTGTATCATATGCAATTATTGGATAAAAAATAAAGTTAATATCATTGTTAAACATAAAAATGCTATCAGATTTATTGACTGGTAGCATTTTTATGATTATATACTAAGTTCTACAAAAAGTGCCATTAGCCCATATATAATTAGTGCCAGCCCAGAAATAATATGGCTTAGAGCAATTGGGATTTTTTTTGTATATTTAGTTCTAGATAAATAAAATGAAAATGCTGAATATCCAAAATGTGCAAGTGCAACAGTGATAGGAATAATGAAAGATGAGTTTGGAAGAAAAATAAAGGTAATACCCATAGTTATCATCATTGCCTCGATACTCATTACTAACCCTACAAGTATAATTGCCTTGAGTGAAATATTTTTTTCTTCAATATTTTTTTTGTATTTTTTGATATGTTCAGATATAAAATAATACAAAATCGTCCAAAGTCCCAAAAAAATAAACGCAAATCCTACAATATAGTCTGGTTCAAATGGTATTAGCTCATAAATGCGACCTGTAATTAAAAATCCAAGAATACAAAGCACAAAAAGAAAGGTGTTAATTATAGCAAGGTATAAAAATTTACATCTTTTTTGCAAACCAAGCGAGAGTCCGATGAAAAACGCATCTACTGAAACAATAAGTCCAGAAATAACTGGCATAAACATAACGATTAATCTCCTCCTAGCACAGCTACAAGTAGTTGTATGCAGCTCTCATAATGTTATTGTATGTAATTTAGAGTTTGTGTGTTACGGCAAAGAAGCCTCGTAAAACTAGGGCATTCATTTAGTGTAGATAATAAAAATGGGTTGACAAAGCGAAAATAGTCGTGTATACTGAATTAGTAGCATATTTTGCTATGTATTGCAATCTTATATAAATATAAGAACATTTCGGTAGGTGAGGCTACCACAGGGATACGGGTTACTGCCGCAAAATCGTGGAGACACGATGAGTTGGTCAACAGTCCATGTCGAATCAAGGCATGGAATAATGTAATTGCATTACGAATCGGAAAGAAGTCCGACGGCGTTAGCCGATTTTGCAAAGCAAAATTTCTGAACGAACCAGAAAGAAGTCTGGCGGCGTTAGCCGGTTTTGTGAAACAAAATTTCTGAGCCCTGTGAAGCTAAAGCTTGAAACGGTGAATGTAATATACTTCGGCTATAATTTTATAGGTGAGGTTATGTTTGTGAAGATATATCTTCTGTTTACCGTTAGAGATGGTGGCAGAAGTTTTTTTATTTTTTGGAGGTGGTAAACTTGGACCCGGAGGGTAGTTATAAACAATATATAAGTGATGATTTAAATAGAAATATGCTATTTCAAGGGTGCTTGGTTTTCCACGCCACGCATATATTGTGCTTTTATTATTTCTAATCATCGCTTAAAACTTAGGTGATGGAGGTATAAAGAAATGAGTAAAGAAAATAAAATCGAAAATTTTAATAAGGTTGTTTTAGAAAGCATTAAATCAAAAGATATGGCTTCTTTAAAAACGCTACTAAACAGTACGAGTGAAGTTGATATATTAGACATGATTGAGGAATTATCGCTTGAAAATCAGGCAATTGTATATCGTTTATTATCAAAAGAGAAAGCATTATTTATTTTTGAAAGACTCGACACAGTTGATCAAGAAAAGCTTATTCGCTCTTTTACTGAGGAAGTGGCAATAAGCATTATTGAGGAGCTTGAGCCAGATGAGCGTGTTAGGCTTTTGGATGAACTTCCGGCAACATTTACGAAAAAGATGTTGTTGGCTTTATCTCCTGACGAGCGCGAAATGACTAATTTGCTTATGGGATACAAATCAGAAACAGCAGGGCGTATTATGACGCCAGAATACGTGCGTGTTAGCAGAAGCCTAACAGTTTCAGATGCACTTGAAAAAATAAGAGAACTGGCAAAAGAAAAAGAAACAATTTATACAATTTATATAACAGACGATGCAAGAAAACTAGAGGGTGTAGTTTCTCTTAGAGATCTTTGGATTGCCGACCCAGCCAAAAAAGTTGAAAGTGTGATGCAGAAAGTTGTTGCTCATGTTTCAACTGATACCGACCAAGAAGAGGTAGCGAGGCTCTTACAACGCTTAAATCTGCTTGCGGTTCCAGTAGTTGATAAAGAAGACCGTTTGGTTGGCATAGTAACTGTAGATGATGCTATGGACGTTTTAGAAGAAGAAGCCACGGAAGATATTATGGATGCGGCTGGGCTTTTAGATGTGGCTGGTAAAGAAACAGACCGTAGCAGGGTTCTAACTAAAGGAAGCTTGCCAAGAATATGGCTTGTAAGGTTACCATTTTTACTAATAGCCCTTGTTGGCGGTATAGCCGCAGGATTTATTATTGAAGGTTTTGAAGAAGTGCTAGAAGCAGTGGTTGTTGTAGCATTTTTTATTCCAGTAATTTTAGATATGGGCGGCAGTATTGGTTCACAATCTTCAACTGTATTTGCTCGCGGTGTGGTTTTGGGGCATATTAGTGTAAAAAACTTTGCTAAGCCTTTTCTTAAAGAGTTAATGGTGGGTCTTACTATTGGTTTAATTTCAGGTGCATTAGCCGCTGTAGCTATATTAGTGTGGTTAGATTTTCCAACGCTTGCACTTGTTGTTGGTCTTGCTCTTACTTTAACGATGACGCTTGCTGCAACCCTTGGTTTTTTAACACCTTTTGTTACTATGAAACTTAAATTTGACCAAGCGGCCGCTTCTGCACCAATCATTACAACTGTAAAAGATATTACAGGGCTTTTTATCTATTTTGGGTTAGTTGCCATTTTTATGAACTCGTATCTTTATGCAGACTACGAGATTACAGGAATGTATGCAACCGTTGATGGTATTCATTTCTTTGTAGACATGGAAGAAGAAACAGCTACAGTTATAGGGATTGACGAGAATATAATTGATGTAGTTATCCCTAAAATAATTACTATTGGTGGAGAAGAGTTTGAGGTAATAGGTTTCCATGACGGAGTATTTAGAACTAACTTTAAAAGTACATCATTAGTAATTGATGACCATAATGTAGGGGTGAACTTTGTTCGCCCTGTACAATGTATGATTTCGTAAGTTGTATAAAATTTATATTGTAGGAGCGTTGAAAAAGTATTATGGACACTGGCTGTGAGATTGTAATTGGTGAAATAAATGATATAGATGAACTCGAAAAACTTTATGGTGATTTGAATGATTATTTAGAAATAAATGGAAATTATCCTGGTTGGCGTAAAGGAGTGTATCCCACGAGAGAAGATGCCGAAAAAGGCATTAAAGAAAAAGAGCTATTTAAACTTAAAATAGGGGACAAAATAGCGGGGGCGGTTATTTTAAGTCATAAGCAAGAAACAGTATATGCTCAAGCAATATGGGGAATAGAGGCACAGGGCAATCAAGTTATAGTTGTGCGTACGCTTGTAACACACCCCCATTTTATGAAACGAGGAGTTTCAAAAGAGTTGCTAAAATTTTCTCAAAAATATGCATTATCGCTGGGTTGCAAAGCTATTCGACTGGACGTATCAATTCAAAATGAACCCGCGATAGCATTGTATGAAAAATTTGGATACACCTGTGTCGGAACTGTAGACTTGGGGTTGCCTTACGAGCATTTGAAGTGGTTTAAGCTATATGAACTCATATTATGAGTATAATATAGGTGAAATGCAAAGTAGCTATGCACGGCGACTGTTATTTCCTACTTGTTTTTTAATAATACTTCAAGTTTCTCTAAGTTCCGCACAATATGAATATTTGCCCAATGCTTAGGCATCATATTGCGATATTTTGAAGTAGAATACCTACTATCCATAAGCAGGATAACTCCTGAATCTTCCTCTGTTCGAATAACTCTCCCAGCAGCTTGCAAAACTTTGTTCATGCCCGGAAAAGTATAGGCATAATCGTAGCCTTGATTATATTTTTGGTCAAAATATTCTTTAATCAGATTTTGCCGTAAAGTTATCTTCGGGATGCCAACACTTACAATGATAGAGCCAATTAGCCTTTCTCCTTTTAAATCAATACCCTCAGAAAAAATACCGCCTAATACAACAAATCCTACTAGAGTTTCAGAATTATCAGAGTCGAACTTAGTTAAAAACGCTATTCGTTCATCTTCAGTCATACTACTTTTTTGTAGTATTGTTTTAATATTAGGATATTTTTCGCAAAACAAGCCATGTACCTTGTGCATGTATTCGTAAGAAGGAAAAAAGCACATATAATTGCCTTTTTTATTACATACTACTGTATTGATAGCTTTAGAGATTGGCGTGTAGCTGCTTTCTCTGTCAGCATATTTTGTTGATATTCCTGAATGAATAATGGGTAATAGGCGGCTTGGGTCAAAAGGTGAGGGTAGGGATAATATTGCGTCTTCAATATGTCCTCCCAAAATTTCTTTATAGTACTGTAGCGGAGTTAGAGTTGCAGAAAAAATGATAGATGATTTGCCCATTTCCAGCTTATTGGCAATGATATTAGATGGGTTAAGGCAAAACAAAGTGATAGCAATGTCGCTACCGCTAATCTCTGATATAGAAGTATAATGCTCGTCGTACATCTCTGAAATCATCAAAAATTTTGTTGTATCAAAATATAAGTTTAAAATCTCATCCTGTATATCATGAGTGACATTCTTTTTTGAGGCGAGCCATTGTTCGGCTATTGTTATAAACTGAGTTAACAAATCCTTAAAATCTGTGTCTTGGCTTTTTTGTACATAGCTTTGAACCTGCTTATATTTCTTGCTTACATCTTTCATATACTCATTAATTTTCCTAAGAGTTTTTCGCATTTCTTTTGCTAATGGGTCTTTATCTCTAAGACGATTTAAGATATAACTAAAAGCCCCCTTACGTAAAGTTGAAGAATACATATCTCGCACTCGCTCTACTAAATTATGAGCTTCATCAATCAAGAATACATAATTCTTTTCGTCAGTTTTTTTATCATCACCAAAAAACCTATATAAGGATGCCACGGGGTCAAAAACATGGTTATAATCTCCTATAACAAGGTCACACCAAATGGTGGCATCTAAGGCAAGTTCATGAGGGCATACATCGTGCTTTTTTGCGTATTTTAGGGTTATATAGGGAGTTATGGTGTCTTGTTCTAGCATGTCCATCAAGGCATCGTTCACACGGTCGTAATGCCCTTTGGCATATAAGCAGTATTCGGGATTACAAATAAATACTTCATTTGGGCAAATCTTGTCTTTAGCTCTAAGAGTTATAGACTTAAATCGCAGCCCTTGTTTGGTCATCAAATTAATTGTATCTTCTGCAACAGTGCGAGTGATTGTTTTTGCTGTTAGATAAAATAATTTTTCTGCCTTGCCCTCCATCATCGCTTTGATGGCTGGAAAAATGGTAGACAAAGTTTTGCCAATGCCTGTAGGTGCAGAAACATATAGTTTTTTCTGTGCTGATATAGTGCGATACGTGGCAATTGCTAATTCACGCTGACCTTTTCGATAGGTTTCAAAAGGAAATACTGTCTTTGATATAGATTCATCTCGTAAAATTTTCCACTCTCTCTCGAAACGTAGCCACATGCTGTATTTGTTAATTAAATCATCAAAAAAACTTGTTAATTCGTCAGCAGTAAAATCCCACTCGTACTTTCTTGTTTCACCACTTTCTAGTTGGAAATAAGTTAGTTGTACTGATATTGTTTCAGGTGGATTTTCTAAATCTTTTAGATACATATAAGCATAGCACTTGCCCTGTGCCAAATGTTGTGGATGCTGTGTGTATATACGATCAAGGGGCAGGGTGGTTGTTTTTATCTCGTCTATGATAAAACTTCCATTAGCCTTAGTTATTATGCCATCAGAACGACCTTGTAATAAAACAGGAACACCATCAACCTCTATTTCGTGCTTGAGTGAAACCTCATGCTTATAATTTTCTCCAGAATCTATTTGATTTTTTTGAATTTGTCGATGAGCAACTCTTCCCTTGTGCATGGCAGAAGAATCGTTAAATCGGCCGTCTATATCTCCACAACGAAATATCAAATCTATGATTTTAGTAACAGATATTTTTATAGATTGCATTTTGTGCTCCTTTACGGTGTAATAAATTATCCGCAAACAACTAATACTAATTCCAACCAAACACTGGCATTTTACGAGCGAAGCCTCGACTGAGTCGGAGGCGTTCTGAGCGAAATAAAATCCAGATGTTTGTTGAGAATTAGTATAACGTGGTATCAAGCTGTGGATTTACTCACCATTTTAACACAAAACCTTTAATAAGTAAAGTTGTGTAAATGCTAAATAAAAGTATGTATGTACAAGGTGTACTTTTTTATTTGTAAAAATAGGTTGACAAAGCAAAAATAGTTGTGTATAATGGCTAGTAATAGGTATTATAATTAGAAAAACATTTCGGTAAGTGAGGTTACTACAGAGATATGTTTTGTGAGGAATGTATCTTCTATCATCGTTTTGGAAATGGTGGCAGAGGATTTTTTATTTGCTCGGAGGTGATAATGTGGACCTAGATGGTAGTTATAGTCGATGCTCAAATGGTGGTCTTAATAAAGATATAACTGTTTGCAAAGGTGTTTGGTTTTTCTATGTTCACATGTTCCTAGGGAAAGTGCCAACCTTTTAATTTGTACGCATGAAAACAGTTTTTATCAAAGGCAAAGAAGACCCTCGCCTCAAAAATTTGCTTGCAAATTTTAGGCGGCGGGGTGCATCTTTGTTTGGGCGGAAAGGGTTCAAACGGTAACCACTTAAACAAAGTTTAAGTGGTAGTGAGTCCCTCGCCCAAATACGGATATTTTTGAAAGAAATATCCGTAACCTTTATCCTTTATTAACCATCGTTTGAAATTAATCGATGGTTTTTTTGTTGCAAAAATAATATAAACAGAAAAGGTTGTGATGTTAGGGTTGGAAAACAAAATTACACTTTATGGTTTTAATAATCTAACTAAAACGCTAAGTTTTAATATTTACGATGTTTGTTATGCAAAAACAAAAAGAGAGCAGGAAGATTATATAAAATATATTGATGAACAGTATAATTCTGAACGCCTTACAAAAATTCTTTGCGATGTTACAGAAAAAATAGGAGCACATGTTTTAAATATATCTAAGCAGGACTATGAGCCGCAAGGTGCAAGTGTTAATGTTTTAATCACGGAAGAGCCTATCGAAGAAAATCTTATAGATGAATCTTGCAATAGAACATTTTGGAATAAGCAAAAAGAGAAAAATGAAGAAATTTTGGCTCACCTTGATAAAAGCCATTTATCGGTTCATACTTATCCAGAGTGCCATCCTGATAATTCTATTTCAACATTTCGTGTTGATATAGATGTTTCAACGTGCGGTAAAATATCTCCGCTAACAGTTCTTGATTATCTTATAGGCTCGTTCGACTCTGATATTATAACAATAGATTATAGAGTTAGAGGATTTACAAGAGATATAGATGGAAAAAAATTATTTAAAGACCATGATATGACTTCTATCCAAGACTATATTTGCAAAGATACGCTTTTAACATATGATGCGACAGACGTTAACGTGTATCAATACAATATGTTTCACACCAAGCTTTTAATTAAAGACATTAGTAATCTTAATAATTACGTTTTTAATCGTGATATTTATGAAATACCACCAAAAGAAAGGCTTGCGATAACAGAAAATCTTAGAAAAGAAATGATTGAAATTTATAGCGGTGTAAATATTTATTAAGGAGGTGCGTTTTTTGAAAAATAACCAACACAACGCACCAATTTATGAGGCTCTTTTGAAATATAAAGATTCGAGAGTTGTTCCTTTTGATGTGCCGGGGCATAAGCAAGGTAGGGGAGTTGCGGATATAACTGCTTTTTTGGGAGAAAAGTGTCTATCAATAGATGTTAATTCTATGAAGCCGCTTGACAACTTAATTCACCCAATTTCTGTTATTAAGGATGCGGAAATGCTTGCGGCAGAGGCCTTTTCGGCACAATCAGCCTTTTTTATTGTTGGAGGTACAAGCTCTGCGGTTCAAGCTATGATTTTGGCAACTTGTAAAAAGGGTGAGAAGATTATAATGCCTAGAAATGTGCATCGTTCGGCTATAAATGCACTCATTTTGTGCGGGGCAGAGCCTGTTTATGTAAATCCTGGTATAAATAAGCGGCTTGGGATTTCTCTTGGTATGTCTATAGAAAGTTTAAAAGATGCTATAGAAAAAAATCCAAAGGCAAAGGCCGTTTTTGTTAATAACCCAACGTATTACGGAATTTGCTCTAACCTTAGAGAAATAGTTAAATTAGCACACGCAAAAGGTATGAAGGTTTTGGTTGATGAGGCACACGGAACGCACTATTATTTTGGTAAAAACTTGCCGATAAGTGCGATGGAAGCAGGTGCAGATTATTCAGCAGTTAGTATGCACAAAACGGGAGGCTCTTTAACACAAAGTTCATTTTTGCTTATTGGTAAGGGAATTTCTGAAGGGTATACGAGGCAAATTATAAATCTTACTCAAACAACGAGTGCTTCATATATTTTGCTATCTTCTTTAGACCTTGCGAGAAGATATTTAGCAATAAACGGCAAAGAGGTTTTTAAAGATGTTTGCTCGATTGCAGAATACGGAAGAGAAGAAGTAAATAAAATCGGTGGATACTATGCGTTTTCAAAAGAGATTGTTGACAATGATGCTGTGTTTGATTTTGATATTACAAAGCTTTCTATTCATACTAGAGATATTGGTCGAGCGGGCGTAGAAGTTTATGATATTTTAAGAGATAATTATGATATTCAAATAGAATTTGGTGATATTGGCAATATTTTAGCTATAATTTCTCTAGGTGATAGGGAGCAGGCTATAGAGCGCCTAATTTCGGCTCTAGCAGAAGTTAAGCGTCTTTATGAAAAAGAAAAAACGGGTATGCTTGATAATGAATATATAAATCCAATTGTTGCAATGCCGCCGCAAGATGCGTTTTATCGTGAAAAGAAGGCGGTTTTGATAGAGAATAGTGTTGGGCTTATATGTGGCGAATTTGTTATGTGTTATCCACCGGGCATACCAATTTTAGCACCTGGAGAGATGGTTACAAAAGAAATAGTAGAGTATATTGCTTATGCAAAAGAAAAAGGCTGTAGCCTCACTGGTACAGAAGATATGAAAATAGAATATTTGAAAGTAGTGATATAAAAATGGAATTATGGTATACAGAGCAACATACAGAAAATGCTAGATTTTCGATTAAAATAGATAAGCAAATTTTTAGCGGACAATCTGATTTTCAAAGAATAGATGTTTTTGATTCAGTTGAATTTGGCAGATTTTTCACGCTTGATGGGCTTATTATGGTAACAGAAAAAGACGAGTTTATTTACCATGATATGATTACCCACGTTGCACTTGCAACAAATCCTAATATTAAAAAAGTTTTGGTTATTGGGGCGGGAGATGGCGGAACAATTAGAGAGTTAACGAGATATAATTCTATCGAAAAGATTGATATGGTTGAGATAGATAAGCTTGTTGTTGATGTTTGCAGAGATTATCTTCCTAAAACGGCACTAAAGCTTGACGATTCTAGGGTTAATATTTTTTACGAAGATGGGCTAAAATTTGTTAGAACAAAAGAAAATGAATACGATTTGATTATAGTTGACTCGACAGACCCTTTTGGCCCAGGCGAAGGCCTGTTTACAAACGAGTTTTACGGAAATTGCTTTAAAGCACTCACAGAAGATGGAATTTTGGTAAATCAGCATGAAAGCCCTTATTACGATTCCTATGCAAAGCAAATGAAGCGTGCACATGACAGAATTAAGACGTTTTTCCCAGTTGCAAAGGTTTATCAGGCACATATTCCAACATATCCGTCAGGACATTGGCTTTTTGGGTTTGCGAGTAAAAAGTTTGACCCAATAAAAGATTTAAATGCAGATGCTTGGAATAAATTGGGTCTTAAAACACGCTACTATAATACCGAATTGCATAAAGGTTGTTTTGCACTTCCTAATTATGTAATTGATATGTTAAATGAGTAGGAGGTAGCTTTTATGGAAAAAAGCACAAACACCTTTATAGGTTGTGACTCTGATTATAACAGTGCAAAAGTGGCTATTTTTGGGGCACCATTTGATGGAACAGCATCGTATAGGCCTGGAAGCCGATTTGCACCGTCTGCAATGAGAGCAGAATCTTTTGGAATAGAAACATATAGCCCCTACTTAGATAAGGATTTACAAGACATTAATGTTTTCGATTGTGGCGACTTAGATTTTCCTTTTGGAAATCCTAAACGTGTTGTCGAAATTATTGAAAACTTTACAAAAAAACTTTTACAAGACGGAAAAAAGCCTTGTATGATTGGTGGCGAACATCTTGTTTCGCTTGGTGCTATAAAGGCTTGTGCAGATAATTACGATAATCTCCACATAATCCATTTTGATGCCCATGCAGACTTAAGGGACGAATATTTTGGCGAAAAACTATCACATGCAAGTGTAATAAGGCGTTCATGGGATATTATTGGAGATAATAAAATTTTTCAGTTTGGTATACGTTCAGGATGTAGAGAAGAATTTGAGTGGGGCAAGAATCATATTTTTACAAATAAGTTTGATTTTAATGGACTTAAAGAAGCAGTTGAAAAAATAGGCGATAATCCTGTTTATTTTACCATAGATTTAGATGTTTTGGATCCATCAGAGTTTATGGGAACGGGTACACCAGAGGCGGGAGGCGTTAGTTTTATACAGCTTTTACAAGCATCTATGGATGTATTTAAACTTAATATTGTTGGGTTTGATATTAACGAGCTCGCTCCAAATTACGATCAAAGCGGGGCATCAACTGCACTTGCCTGCAAGCTTTTAAGAGAATTGTTACTTTTAGCTAATTAGACATTGATTTATGGCACAGAAGTTTTAGCAAAAGAACTGAGTCTAATTGCTTACAAAAAAAGCCAGTAAATACATGAATATTTACTGGTTTTTTAATTTACTAAATTTAAGCTCATCTTCTTTCTTTAACAATTTAAAATGTAATTGAGAATATTTTCGTTTGTGCTTGACAAGTGAGAGTGAATTGATTATAATGAATTTATGAATATATTTATGAAACTATTCATCAAATCGAATGGAGGAAGTTAAATGCCCCGAAGTTTTAGCGAATTCGAAAAGGAAAGCATACGCCAAAGGCTGATTGGTGAGTGCAAAAAAAGCTGGTCAGCACACGGTTACAAGAAAACCAGTGTAAGCGAACTTTGTGCCAAGGTGGGCATATCCACAGGA
>Ga0123352_10004771_pt1 | contig 20111 bp, 16 predicted proteins | sample TergutLab28metaG_FD_89700 | JGI IMG/M metagenome (GOLD analysis project Ga0123352, IMG submission 89700) | Labiotermes labralis P1 segment gut microbial communities from Petit-Saut dam, French Guiana - Lab288 P1 | ecosystem: Host-associated > Arthropoda: Insects > Digestive system > Gut ...
CTAAGACAACCTGAAGATGGCCAGTACAGGCCGAAACATGTAGTTGTCCATTATATAGTCATTAAATACACCTCATGTGACACAGTTGTGTTTGACTACATACAATTTTCCAAGTTTCACACAGACAAAACGGGGATGACACACTTCCTAGATTCACACCCAACGTACACAATCGTATAGTTAATTAATCCTCCGACATGTTTCGGCGTTTAAGCTCCTTCCACAGGGAGCTGATGTATCTAGTACTCTGAGATGCAGCTACAAGGTACAGCATTAACGTACGTAATATTTGTATATACAGCTGGTTGCAGTGAAGTTCCGTCTGTAGGATTATGTTGAAGGTGGTCAGTAATACATCAGAACGTTCAGTGTACGTTAAAATATCGTCTTCCAATCTAGTATACAACAGCTGGATAAAATGTTTTGTTAAAGCGTGCTACGACAAATTAAGGTTAACAGAATTCAACCAAATTTGCTGAAGGCTGTAGGACGCACGAATTATGCTGTAGCAGTGACTGCGTCCGTCGCTGCAGCTGGTGCCTGCAGCAGTCGCAGGATTGTACGGAATACGACATTAGCAGTTTATCGGCATGTCCACAGCGGAGACACTGTACGAACCTAGAACTGCTTTATGACTATGACTCTTCGCTGTTCGTTCTTTGCACAGTGTGCTCGAAATGAAATAAAAATGCGAAAGTAGTGTTGTTTTTATTGGTTTTGGGAGGGGGGTTTGTTGGAAGTGGAAAATAATAGTCGGTTGCCCACTTAAATGTAATTATAGCGAAGGTACAATATATTTTATAAATTACGCTTGTGAAATATTGCATTCCTGGTGCGCTTTCTCAATATCCTATTACGAAAACTGCATGGTTGCTTATTTTTTCAGACGATTACTGTGCGCAATTAAAGACAGGAGGTGGAGTCGGTCTTGGCTTTTAGAACCATAACACAAACGCCGGTATTTGATCTATGTTATGAGTACCTGACATTGGTATTTTAAATTACCACAAATTCTTTTTGTGTTAAATTTCCTTCTTACGTTTGCGCATAATGTTGCGTACGATTAAACCTCGCTTTTCGCAGGATTGCAAAAGCAACTATTAGGTTCATGTCTGTCTGTCTGTCCGTCCGCATGGAACATCTCGGCTCCCATTGGACGGATTTTCATGAAATTTGATATTTGACTATTTTTCGAAAGTCTGTCGAGAAAATTCAATTTTCATTAAAATGTGACTAGAATAGTGGGTACTTTACATGAAGACCAATATGCTTTTTTGATCGTATCTCGCTCAATTATTCCTAGAATGAGAATGTTTCAGACCAAAGTCGTAGAGAAAATCAAAACTCATTTTGTGCCAATAACTTTTTTTTTCGAAAATCGTGCTGTTTATGAGATAATGTGGAAAAATATCGTACAGCCGGACGGGCCACAGATGACAATACAGCGTATGCGCATTTCATGCTGGATACCTAAGGCTACAAACACACACTCAAAATATGTAATAGTTATTGTTTTTCCACTGCAACAATGGTTGCACGAACGCGCCTCAATATTACTTTATAAGTACATTGCCTGTCTTGTTAGTTGTGTTTATAAGCAAGGAAATCTGTTTTCATCCAAATACGAATAAAAGAGTTACCTGAATTCCTTGCCGGTCAATGTGGGAATTTGGCGGACGAAGTGACACTGGGTCAGGATTTCGTCCGAAAACCTCGGCTTTTCCCTGTCAGCATCATTTCGCTGATGCCGCATACTCCTGTCCCATTTATCTGCTATCGACGCTACCTAATGCGACCAGTTGACAGTGTCGTTAAATAAAACACTTCTCTCTATCCTTTTCAATATTGTGACCTGACTATGAAATTTTAGCTTCGGTTGCCGGTAACAGATAAGACTTTTTCTTCTTTACCTACATCCAGGATTCCAGTATATTGCAGATATAAATCGGTTGCTGCTAAAATAAATCGCACTGTATTAATAATTGTCCAACGAGATGCAACACAAAGCAGTCTATTTATTATTCTGCAAGTTTACTCTACATGTTTCGTGTGTCAACCACACCCATCACCAGGAGTACACAAAACTGTAACTACAGACTACGTTGGAGGGAGGGAGCTGCACAAAAAATATGACCAATACCGCAGGCTGTATTTACAGTTTTGTGTACTCATGATGGGTGTGGTTGACACCCGAAACGTGTAGTTTGAACCTGCAGAATAATAAATAGACTGCTTTGTGTTGCATCTCGTTGGACAATTATTAATATAGATCAGCGATGCACGGAACCCTAAAAATCAAATCGCAGTATATTTGTGACCTCGCAGTCACGAATCATTTCATCTCACATGTAATTAGTGGCTCAAATGGTAACTGCTACAAATGAAACCGTGGATCCAAATGAAACCTGTACTAATGTCAAGTTCAGAGGTTTAATATTTGTAGATAAACCTTTTCTAAGGAATATGGCAACGTTCAATTTGAGTTTCGTGTGAAACAGGGATTTTAATTCGCTGGTTATAACCCAAATCAAATGCCCACAGCGGTGTGGGCAGATCTTGCCCCGAATATCAGATTTGGTTGAAATAAGTGAAGTAGCTTCTGAGAAGCAAGGCAGAGACAGCCTTCCCATTGAGCGTGCAATGTATTGCGCATCATTTGAGGCTACATGTCCGGCACCGTGCCATCATCGACGGGCTCTGCTGTAACACCTACCTGTTTCCAAAACGACCTTGACAATTGTATAGTGATTTCCACTTTGCGCTTTCACTATGCCTCATGCGTAATTCTTGTTAATTCTCCCTCGTGGTTCTTGCGCGCGACAGCTCATTGCCATTATATTTAACTGCGGTTTCTGCCAAAGGAATGCGTTGATTTATACATTTATATTTTTAAATTACACTTTCTTGGGTTATGTGGCGTCGAAGGATAATGTGGATGTGTTAATAATCACTTTGATAGGGTTAGGAAGGAGGCGGTCGTGTCTGTTTCAGTGACACTGGCCCAGAACTAACCCGGGTGGGGTTAACGGAAAAGTTCGGTGAGGACAGCCAGGCTTCGGACGAAGGTTCCAACGTGGTAAACCGTGAACACGAAATGAGAGCGCTAACCACACGGCAGGAATGTTATAAAGAGAAGTTTTGAGTACTTGTTCCATTGCATTTTTAAACCTAGTTTTTTTTTGTACATTTTATTAGCAGCGCTACTGCAGCTACATCGGCCTAGTTAGACACACTGGGTTGTTGGCTATGGATGTTGAATTTCATCACTAAATATAACCAATTTCCCAAGCATTCACCCAGGAGTAGCTGATGAAAATCTCTGAGAACGTGAGTATAAGGATTCCTTTCTCCCGGGCAGGACGCTGTATCCTGAGGTAATAGAAGCGCTGAGTTTCGAGAGAATGAGCTGTCTTCGTCTTCAGGGTTCAACAAGTGCTCGTTCTTCTAGCCCTATTTACAGTTGAAGACGCAGCCAGTACTGTCCTTAGAAAATCAGGGATTCTATTACTGCTTGACGCAACGTCTTCTCCAAGCACAAGGGAATCCTCTGCTACGCCGCTGCGAAAACCTCAAAACTTCAGAATAGTTGTTGGACGTCTTGCCGGAAACCTAACCTGTAATCCCGCGAATAAGAGGCCGAAGTGCAGACTATTTGGTCCCAACCTTATGCGCTACTTTGGTGTGGTGTCTCTGAAAGCTGCACAGTACTGCACTACTGTATCGTCCAAGGCAGGGGTACCTTAAACTTGGCGGTACTACGCCCTCTTGCTGAATCAGTACATAAATTTACGTGACCCCCCCCCCATTATTACAGCTGTTTCTGTCATTAGGATTAAGGGGAGAGAAATTCACAGTTTAGCTGTATCGATGCCTGCGCAGACTAGTACTCCCATGCAGCTCTTGCTACTACTGATGATAATGATGCCATTTTTGTCTGTCTGAATGAGCAATAAAATCACGAGTATTTTGTTCAAGAACACTTGACACACATTTTAACTGCCAGTAATTCTCAACGAGAGGATGAGAGTGCCTGGTACTCATAGTTTTTCAGAGCTGGTCTTTATCTTCAGCACAGCCACTGCCATTTCGCAGTCCACAAGTGTCTTCCCCCCCAGGTGCTGAAAACCCAGTGGCACAAAGACGTTGCTGCACAGAGAATCAGTATTTTCATAGCTGGTGCAATTAACTGCTTGTATCAGACTACACCTACTTACTCCATGGAATACAGTCCTTAAGAAGCCAACCGGTTCTAGGCTTAGACTAGTCAAGAAATACCCCACATTTTATGGAACCCAAAGGTTCATTGCCGCGTTTACAAGAGCACGCCACCTGTCCCTATCGTGTGCCAGATCAATCCAGTCCATGCTCCATCATCCCACTTCCTGAAAATCAATTTAATATTCTCCCATCTACGCCTGGGTTTCTTTCCTTCAGGTTTCCCCACTAAAATCGCGTAAGCACCTCTCCTCACCCCCATACTTGCTGACTGCTACGCCCATCTCATTCTCCGTCAGACTACGCACTGATCCAAAATTCAGGGAGAGGCATCGGGAATTTTATGAGAGTTATGTCAGATAGAGATCAGCCGGGACATCGGCAACTGTTTACCACTCGCCACGATGTCACATGCCAGAGAACTTCAGCTTTTACTAGTAAAAATTTCTCTGACACTCCAACCATACTTGGCCGTCTGTTTAAAATACATTCTAATAACATGACATTTCAGAGACTGTTTCCAATGCATCGTGTTATTAGAGTGTGTTTTGAACAGACAGTGGGTAAACTAAGCCTGTGTTTAGCATGTTCCAGTGTTATCCATTGACAGTGCTGTCCAATTTTTGTGTTTCTTAAGCCCGAGCAGCTTTTCCATTTTGTGAAGTGTGTGCGTGCGCGCGCGCGCGCATGTGTGTGTGTGTGTGTATACACACACACACACACCTGACTGCACAGAGATTGTATATGAATTACCGTTGCTACCAAATAACGCTGGGAAGGAAACATTTTTACACAAACCGGGAGCGGTGCGAAGTGTTGACTGGATATTTATCATTGGGGTGCCGGCCTGGCGGTGACTGGACAAAATATTTTACAGTTTTCTTTTTAAATAGGAAGAAGTAGCAGACTCATTTACTTCCAAATTTTCTTCCTTATCACATTCCTCGAGGTGACTTTTTTGGACACTTGGTATAATAATTATACTATGAATTGATTATAAAATTATAATTATATTATGCATTAATAATAATGTAGTAATTAGTAATGACTGTGGAAGTCTCAAAGGACATATTTTGTTCTTCAAAATTCTCATGGGCACGCGAAAGAGTTTCTTCGAAATTTGTTGACAATTTGGGCACGCGCCCTCCAAAATGTTTGCCATCCGTGGCATAAAGATTTTTCGAAACGAAGGTCAAAATAGCTTACTTGTTGGGTAATATATGACGTATCCATACAGGGTTCTCTGGTCGTTTAGGCACGTTAAATTTGTGTTTTTTTTAAAATCAGTCTTATCTATTTCTAATAATAAACCAATGAATATGTTTGTGTTAGATTGTGACCTTTTGGGTACCCGCGCCGGGTACTGTGATGAAAAGTTTCTACCGTTTCAGAAGAACTTACTACTGTTATCTTAGGAGTGGAGATGACTTGGCCTACTACTGTCTCTTATGGCGTTAGGAAGTCGTCTAGTTAAGCAACAAACAGACAAACACTGGAATGTTAGTCAAGTAATACAAGCTTCTTTTTACTAATAAATTACTTGACAATTTGAGTTTACATTTACATTAATCTCCTTTTTAGAATTTGTGTTCTGTGTTCCTTTTATTAATCCTTAGACTTATGTGTGACTTTTACACTGCATTTGTTTGTTACAGAATGGCTGCGTTACCAATTGCCACATCCTTGCTCTTGATGTTTGCACTGACATGGCTGCATACAACAGAAAGTTATCCAACTGGTGCCCCACCCGTTACTTGTTCCACGATGTCTCCAAAGCACCAAAATATGTATCCCCAGCAAACTCCGCCGCCATTTGCTGTGAATGCAGGCAAACTCAGCGTTGCTCCTGGTTCATTACTAAAACTAATGTTAACATCAATTACTGGGGCGCCTTTTAAAGGTTTCTTACTGCAAGCACGGCAGCCAGAAGGAAGCGACGCTGCAATTGGAGAGTTCACTACACTGCCAAACCATACCAAACCTATAACCTGTCCAGGAGGAAATCAGGTGAACAGTCATAATTGCTTCTGAGTTGATACCTTTCCTCTCATGAATACAAATCTATATTAAACACACGTTAAACAGTGTGGTTGCTTTTGTGAGCTGAAAGAAATTCATTTAGCTGACAAATTTGTCAACTCTAACTCTTTGATTACCAGGATTGTTACTGGCCTTCTCACTGGACATAATACCTTGAGAAGATATCTTCACCTAATGGGGCTGTCAGACAGTCCATTGTGCAGGAGGTGTGGAGCAGAGGATGAAACCTCAGCCCATATTCTATATGAATGTGAAGCTCTGGCTTCACTTAGAAAAGCGTATCTGGGCTCCTGTTTTTTGGACCCATAGGACATTAAGAGCCATCTGAATTTTAGCAAGTAACAGGGCTCCCTTGAATTGATGTGGGGCACAAAGGGCCCGTCAATTAAGGCCTAGGTGCATCAGGACCATAAGGTCTCGAACCCAAATGTAAATCACTGAATCACTCACTCACTTAAACAATCAATCAATAAATCAGCTCTTTATGTTGTAAAACTGTACTGGTATCCTACAATGGGGGGGGGGGGCGGGGGTTGGGGTTTTTGGGTTGGCAACCCGCTATGGGGTGGGCAGTTTGGGACTTGACCCCCCGTGGGGGAAAAAAATTTTCTCTTCAGCACACCCATCCACACTGAACCTGGGGCCCACCCAGTCTCCTGTAAAATGGGCTCTGGGTCACTTTGCTGGTGGTGAAGTGTCGGGGGCGTGGATTAAACCACTCACACCCATCTAGCAACAAGGTTAAGAATCAGTAAAGTTATAATTCCCCTCCCCATCTGCTTTTGCATGGTTTGTTATGGGGTGACTTTACCTTTACCGTGATGATCACAAGGTGTTACTTGCAGGGTTTTGTGTTATTGGGCCTGCTATGAGGTACAGCGTACTTGGTACCCTACGTAGGAGAGGATGTCAGAAGTTATTTGGTACCCTAACCAGTACAGGGTATGGAATGTTAACACTAAATTAATCTGGTGCCCAAACTGGTACAGGGTGTTAACTGTGAGCACTAAATTAATTTGGTGCCCTAACCAGTGCAGCATGTGAGCTGTTAAAGCTTAATTCATTAGGTGCCCTAACCATTGCAGGGTGTTGAGTGTGAACACTAAATTAATTTGGTGACCTAACCAGTGTAGCATGTGAGTTGTTAACACTAAATTATTTTGGTGCCCCAACTGGTACAGGGTGTGGGCTGTTAACACTAAATTTGTTTGGTGTTCTTACCACTACAGGATATGGACTTAGAATTTTGTTATGCTATTTGTTACATAATACTGGAATTGTATAAATTGTAGAGTGCTGACTGAGTTTGATACCTTACCCCAGTATGTAGTATGCATTGTAGAGTGCCATGTTTAATTGTCACATTACATGCCTAATGTAAATATTAAACAAGTAGCATATGTTAAATGATTTTAACTTTAAAAAAATTGAAAACCTAACTGTGATCAAGATTAAAGTCTTGTCTGAGGTGACACTGTGTCATACTTCCCTATGTCCTGAAGGAACACAGTGCCTTTATCTTCAGTGGTCAGACTGTTAAAGAAGAATGACTGCTTTGCCCTTGAAGTTGAAGGCTTCAGGGTCTAGTGGTCCAAAAAGCCTACCTGTTTGGAAAAGTAGGGTATATATATATATATATATATATAAGGGTAAATATATATATATATAAGGGTAAATATATATATATAAGGGTAAATATATATATATAGAGTAGAAAGAGGTTAGCAGGTGGTGAGCCAGTGGGGGTGCTAGTTACCTGTACTGGGCAGTGTCTTGGTGTAATAGCACAGATGGGTGTACTAAGTCACATGGAAGTTGGAACATCTACCAGTACTTGCCCACTGATACAGCATCACACCCCAGATGTGTGTGTGTGTGTGTAAGTTCAGCACATGAAAGTGATTGCTGTACAATGAGAGTGGAAGTTCTTCCGAACCCAAAATAATGTCAGTAAACACTGTGTAGTAGTTTGGGAATGGAAGTTGAAGTTTGCTTTACACAGTCACATTTTCATGAACACTCTTCATGCTTAAATTTAGCCGTGTTGTCAAGTAATTAATTTCATATTCCAGAAGGTGAACTCCCCTCCTACTTTTGCAGGATCTGTGTGAATAAGAAGTATTTGTTCAACAAGTTTACTAAGTTGAGAACTGCTTTTGATCTATGTCTTTTTAGAATTCACGGAATACTGTTACACATGCAGATCCATCAGAGCGAAACAGCTTGCAGTTTGAATGGGAAGCACCTGACTATTACGAGGGACCTGTAGTGTTTGTGTAAGTAGAACCTGTTTTTGTGTGCATTCCATTTTAGTACTCTGAATGACTACAACCTTCTTCAGGATCCTGTCGGGGACTCCATTGTCAGCATAAACATTATAGACACAGGTTTGCCAATTTTGGAGGAAATTTGTACCACCAGGGTAATCATACAAAAAGTGGCACCTTTCATTGTACAGTACACAAGTTCTGAAGCTCATTGTTTTGCAGCTTTCTACATAGTTTTTTAAAATTATCCTCTTATTATCCTGTTCTAAAACATCTTCAACCTGCATTTGCCTTTTAAGCCTGAAAGGCCGACATTGACACCTTTGTATATTTTAATTTTTAAGTTTTTGGATTAGTGTTTGGAAGATAAATGATTCAGAATTGCATGATAGCAAGCATTCCCAAAATTTTGTTTGTTTTTAGTTTTTATGATGTAATTTTCCCTTTAGTCCATGTCTCAAATATTTATAATTTTTCCATATTCCTTAAGAAATTAGAAGTTAACTTTATATGTGATTTTGTCCCACATTATTTAAGACAATATTAGCTATATTTATATGATGCTTTAACCTGCATTCTTTTGACAAGGTTTTGTGTGATAGATTTTTAAGAGGTGTGTGATTCATTTATTGTGATAATTATTTTTGATACTGGGATGTAATAAATGCTGTTGTGTGGACTGTTTTGGTGTAGTGATGAATGTTGAATCATTGTAACATGATGTGAAATAATTTGGCAGCTTATGTGTAATATTGGTGCTTTATTGTATGTTTTAACTATTGCCTTATACTGTCAGATTGTCTTTTGTTCCTCAGAACAGTTCATTCAATTTGTTCATAATTACTGTTTTTTCAGAAGATACTAAATTTATGGTACATAAAATACTTTACATGAGCATTTTGACTTATACTGACGAAACTTAGTCATTGACTACGAGAAGGAGAAATTTGTGCAGCGAACTACAGTCAAAGTGGGTTAAAATTCAAAACAAAGGAACAGGACAAAATTTTAAAGTAGCATCACTACAAGAAAGTTTTTTGAAATTGTGAATACATAATATGGACCTGTGTTAATATATAACCAGGTATACAAAAATCCTTTGAGATCATCAAGACTGAATGTGTTACACAGAAGACCTGTGGAGGATGTAGATGTACCAAAGCATGGAGGGATATACTGGATGCAAGTATAAGAGAGAACTTAGGTAAAGATAAGATAAAAATGAATGAAAGATTAGTGTTTGGCCATGGACAGTGGCTTACTTGAGTCACAGTGTTAATCATTGCCATTGTTTTTTTATCATAAAATGTTATGTTACATGCTTATGATGCCTTATGTACAGGGACAATTAAACGTACCTAGGTAAGCCAGAAGAATCTAATACATGTGGGATTTAAAATTATGACACTGCAAGCATGTTGTAAAAGCAGGCAGGCCCTGACTAGTTCAACACACTTTCCTGGCTTATGCAGCACTGTGTAATGGAGCTTCTGTATGATTTGGATTATCACCCAGGATATGATTGGTTTCCTTATCAGTAACACAGTATTTAGTACCTGAAACTTTTAAGGAATAACACTCAAATTAAGAAATTAAAATATACTCATGTAATTAAAAAAAAAGAACCATAATACTGGGTTTGAGGGTGTGAATCATATCCAAATCCTCTTCTGCAGTGTTTGCACATCACTTTAACAACAATGGCTGACATGCATATTGTCATGAATAAACAGTGAAATACTCTAGTCTCTGGTCATTTTTTCTTAGACCCACTGGGCTGACATTTATGTTTACCGTCTTATTTAATTTAATGGTACGTGACCTTGGCAGTTGAAATATTGGTGTTAAATAATTAGCAGTAATAAATAATACCAACTTAAAATGAAGTAATAAATCCATTGTACCAAATTTGGGGTGAAATGTATGCAGTGTGACTTTGAGTTCTGAAACAAATACAGAGTACTGATAGTGCTGTAAGTATATTTGTTAATTATCACAGACCAGTATGTGACCTTCGACACAAAATCCATCAATGGTGGGGAAAAGGGTTGAGAACCATTAGGTACCACATTAATAGCTTTGCTTGGAGTTTAGAACTTTTATGCAATGTATGTAGTTTTAAGTGTAGGAAATTAAAACAAAGGATTTTTCGGCTGTGATAAAGAACATAAGTTTAGAAATATTTGTTTTGAGTATAACAGAAATTTATATTTTCTGTCATTGGTCTCTGACTTAGTTGCTACCACTACCAATAGTAACTACTGCTGCTGCTACTACTACCACTGTGACCACTACTACAGCGGCTGCTGCTGTTCCTACCACTTGTGCTACTGCTGGTAGTATTATTACTGTTATTTGGTACAAACTTGCTGACTGACAAACAATATTCAGGGTCTCTTGACGACATTGTCATTTCTAATGTGCAGTGCCACTGTTGTGCAAGACTTCTCTACTTTCTGGGAGGGTGTGAAGTCTGACACTATAAATGTTGCTAAACGTGCAGTGGACAACAGTTCACAGTCAACAGGGATTTCAACCACCAGACAGCCAGTAGTTACAGCAGTTGGTTCAACTACCACTCCACCTTTTGTCCCCACAACACCACCAAGAACGGTATGCAAATTGTGTTTTATGAATATCTTCTTGTTATTGCCTGTTGTCTCAATACAGTATCTTAAGTACCCAACTTTATGCTTTAGAATATTTATGCCATTACAAATACCTTTATACACATTGGTTAGGGCTATGGTTGGGCCATGGTGACAAGAAGACGAAAAGAAAAGGCCTTATCTTTTGTGGCAACTTAATTCTGTCATGTTATCCATTAACTGAAAAAGTAAGGATTAATAATTAATTGTGACTTGAAATAAGTTATTGCTTCAATGGCTGAGCTATTTTTACTTACTTTTAGCTGTGTTTGGTTTCATTCCACAATTTTCAAAGGATATTATGATTTACAAGCAAATCAGATTACAGCAAAAGGAGCTTGTGGTTCTAAGTACAAAACACTGTTTTACCATGTTTGTTTGTGTGCAAATTAGTTTGTAAGAATGGACATCAAATTTGTCTCATCTGTTTATTAGAATCATTTTGCAATCTGTAGTGTGATAATTTTTTAGTGGAATGCCTTACCCCTCATAGTCTGTCATTTATTTGACATGTCATGTGACTCTGTACAGGAATATTGCTGTATTAGTTTGTATATTCATGATCTTACTGCTCCAGAGATTATGTAGGAATTGTAATGGGTTTGCAGTGCCACATTTTCCACAGTTTTTTGTGTATGAAGTTTATACATATGTGCCTTATGAAATTTTAATGCAGGGAATACTTTTGACACCATTAATTTAGTGTAGGTCACATTTATGATACACAGTGAAAAGACTAATATTGAAACGTGTTACATCAAAATATTTTCATAATATTCTCCCAGTCTGAGTGCACCTGTATACAACTTCAAGGAATTTTGAGTATGTGGCCATAGTCTGAGTAGGTTCTCCTCTTTTTCCATTTTACCTTGGGATGGGTGCAGGTCTGGCCTTAAAAACATTATTGATTTTTAGTTTGGTTCGATGGACAGCAACCAAAATTTCACTCACAACTGTGCAATCATAAATTTTCACTTCTAGGCACAAAACTTAAAAGCATTTGTGTTGTTTGTTCCCCTGTTCTTGTGACATATGTAGTGTGAAGTAAATTTAATGATGCTTCATCAGTTCATATAATGTAATGTAAGGGAAGTGTTTGTTTAAAACATTGGTTCTGTTTTCTGAGTTACATGTCATATTATTGGATTAAGAAGGGTAACTATTTTCAGTGTCATAATGGTGTAAAATATGACATCACGGACTGTGCAACTGTGGCTGTGAAGTTGTAAATCCAAACAGTGGTTGAAGTTGATGTAGCTTAAGTAAGTAACGTAATCAAACACTAAAAGGTAAAGGTAAAGCAGTCCCGTTACAGGCCTGGAGTGGCCCAGAGAGTTCCAGGAAGTTAAGTTTCCCAGATTTCATGACAACGGTACAGGATGGTGGTAGGTTGTCAGCTTTACGCACAGGCCGCCTTTACCCCCAGGAAATACACCTGGTACTCATTTTTGTTGGAGGCTGAGTCAACCCCAGGGCCATAGTGCGATCAGAAGAATTCTGTGTCAATAAAAAATTCCAGTGACACCAGCTGGGATCAAACCAGTGACCCTCCGATTTGTAGCAGAGCACCTTAACCACTGTGCTACCACGGTCCCCAATGAAACAGTACTGTTGGAAATAAATGTTAAGTTGATGGATGCACTGTCAGACTCCAGTTGTGGACTGTAATTAAAATCCAGTTTTTGTTTTTCCACAGGCTTCTGTTATGACGGAACCCATATATGATGGTTGTGGCTCAAAGAAGACATGTTTTGGTTTTCCTAGTGGTTGTGTAGAATCTAAGTCCTGCACAGCGATGGTGTCTTGTCTGGTAGAAGGAGAGAGATACGAATTTGATATGAAAGCTAGGAATACTGCTTATGTTGCAGTGGGTCTGTCCCAGGATGCGATTATGGTAAGACTCTTTATTTTCTTTGTACTTTTTCTTAATAAACTGCTTGCATACACCAAACCATACTACTTACCTTCTCCAACTTACCCACACGGCATAGAATCTGCTTACAAATTTTCTTTTATTTTGAGTAGTGCAAAGCCCTTAATCTCATTTCAAGCTATATACTTACAATCGTTGTTCATTTTTGTATGCTTACAGGGAGATGACAGTGTTGTGGAATGTGTACATGATGGGACAGGTGGCAACAGTGTCAGTGCTTATATGTCTTGGAACTTTGGGAAAAATAACAAACGACTGCAAGTAAGAAGAGAGCAAATTCTGTAGGTTTATTAAGTCCTATAGAGCACATAAGAATTGCTCCTCCCACATCTGCGGAAAATAATTTGATGCATTGGCCATTCCCATAGAATTACTTTCATATATGCAACTCTGTACTTTATACCATATATTTGATTACATTTTCATGCTTTGGCCATTTCAATTCTGTACATGTGTTTTATGTATTTTCCTTAGATTTTACTCAAATGCTTGTTATACATTTTGCTAATTCAGTTATTACTTTATTTACGTTTATCCAGTTGATACATTCTGTGTTCTAGTTTCATGATGGAATTGTTCTTAAAAATTCTTCGTTTGTGGATGGAACAATTTACTGCAAATTCATGAGAGAAGCTGTTACAACAGTTGAAGACAGACAGTTTGATTTGGCTAAGGACAAGTACCATTTGTTGGTAGCAGCAGGATCTTCTTTGCATAGTAAGAGTTTGTTTAAGGTCTTCCTTCCCATCATTGTATAATTTATGGGCTAACTTTCAGCATTGTAGTAACATATACTGTGATAAGGTCTACCTACCCAATGTCATATAACACAAGAAGGGCTACATTCCCAACAATGTGTAGCATAATAAGGTCCACATTCCCAGTGTTGTATAACATAACAAGATCTACTTCCTATCACTGCGTAATGTAGTAAGACATATTTTGGCAACATTGTATGACAAAATAAGGCACACATTTCCAGCGTCATGTAAAATAGCATTTACTTTCTCACTGTTGTGACTGTGTGCTAGTCCTACACATTTGTGCATGCACCAGTTATCAGAATGTGACAGGATTTCAGGTGGAAAATTATATCAAGTGCCTGAAAACAAAGTTTGAACTTATGGTGGCTTTTGTCCAAAACTGTTTGTAATATGCCACATATAATATAAAGTGAAATGCCAACTTGATGCACCTAGGTAATTTTATTGATGTATTCTTAGCTTGACATGTTTCGGGTACATACGCCTATCATCAGGAGCATTAGATGTTGAGTTGTAGCATATGGTTTTCTGCACCGAGTTTTTGGGTGGGTGGTGGTCTTGAGAGCTGCTGCGTAGGTCGTGTGGATGGTGCCGTGAGTCGCACGGCACCATCCACACCGTACACAGCAGCTCTCAAGACCACCACCCATCCAAAAACTCGGTGCAGAAAACCGTATGCTACAACTCAACATCTAATGCTCCTGATGATGAGCGTATGTACCCAAAACATGTCGAGCTAAGAATACATCAATAAAATTACCCAGTTGCATCAAGTTGGCATTTCACTTTATTTCATGAGGAAGATGCACAGTCAAATAACCCTCAAGATGCCACATATAAGTTACTACTCACAAGGTTGTGAGATGTGTCCATATACTGAGAACCAAATCAAAAATATGGAACAGAGATTGGAAACAAATGTGCAGTCTTGTAGTGACTGTCTTAAGTCTTATGCTGAAAAGTTAAACATCCTTTATGCTTTATCACATTCTCATAGAGAGAGAGCAGAAGTGTTTCTATAAAAAACTGAATCTGGAGCTTGAAAGAAGAGAAACTGTTAAGTGTGATTTGCCTGTAAACTACTCCTTCATACAAGATTAATTATGAGGTTTTAACTGGGACAGTGCTTAGCCAACTCTTTGTCCTTTTATATGTGTATTTTTCTATATGCACAAAATGAAATGACAGAACAGGTTTCTTGTTATACATGTCAAGATTATTCCTGTTTCAGAAGCAGGTGTGGGATATCATGATGTAGGACGTGCAGCAGCAGAACTCAGTCAGTCCTTGGCTGATGTTAGTATTGTAGCTGGGTCTTCAAATCTGCTGCTCAGGCTCCACGGAGCATTCATGATAGGAGCGTGGATCGGTACCGCAGGAATTGGAATTTTACTGGCGCGTTACTTCAAACAGACCTGGGTTGGAAGCCAGCTTTGTGGAAAAGATCAGTGGTTTGCTGTAAGTTGCCCCATTAGTGTAGTATTAGGTCTAAAATTTGGAAACATTTGAACATCGAGTTGTTGCCTTTCCAGAGGTTGTGTTTGGCTCTAGTATTGTTTGGTCAGAACTTGAGAATCCCAGAAATTAATGTAGTTTATTTTATTGATAGTATACATAGAGTATTTTAGACCTTATATAGAAATTTTTACATTAACTATTAGGTTTAAGTGAAAATAATGTTGCATTATCCTACATTTATGTTGTTTATGTACTCTATGACCTGTGAATGGCAGTTGGATCCGTCAATCAAAAGTGAGTATTCTGACACACATTGTTGACATTACGTTCCATGGATTGCCAAGCAGTTATTTTCCATGCCCACAGTTGTCAGCATTTGTAATGTCATTGGAATGAAATGAGAACAATAAAAGCATGATTTTTAAATATTTTTGGATTGGAATGTTACGTAAGACAGAAGCGTGAGTGAGGGGCTGTAATAGAACACTTAGAAAAGGTAAAGCAATCCCATTACAGGCCTGGACAGGCCTTGACAGTTCCAGGAGGCTGAGGCTCCCACATTTCAAGACAATCAGCATGTGAAGGTGGTAGGGTTGTCAACCCCACACACTGACCACCTTTACCCCCAGGAAATATTCCTGGTACTCATTTGTGTTAGAGGCTGATTAGACCCCAGGGCCACAGTGTGGCCGGGAGAATTTTGTCAATCAAAAATTCCAATGACACAATCGGGAATCGAACCCGCGACCTCCCAGCTTGTAGCGCAGTGCCTCAACCAACTGTGCCATGTCGTGCCCCCAGAACACTTTGAAGGCAATGCCATATTTTGGTGTTTGGTTTTAAAAAATGTCATTTAACTAATGATTTCACTTTGTAATGTCCCATGCTAAGTGGTTATTTGGTGCACACAATTCATATGTGTTTCTGTCTGTATATGAAAGTGATCTGTATAATTAAACTAAATTAACCTTAAATTATATCCTTACCCACAATTTGTAAACAGAATTCAAAGAAGAATTTTATGAAAGAATACAATATGTGAGATCATGCAGCACTAATTAAAATACACCAAGTCATAGACAAATTCTAATACAAACTCTTACGATGACACACAAGTAACAAAATCTGATAAGTCTTTATATAAACATTTTAAAATTATTAAAGTTTTATACTTTATATTTTATACCTTATATTTTATGTCTTAACGTTATAAAAATAGAGACAGTATAAAAATGGATGCTTTAGATTCTTATTGTTTCTTCCTTTTTAGGGTTTTGTATTGACATGCCTGCAGATGGCCTAAGCACAAGCCGAAACATGTAGTACACATACGAAAGTGACAAACTGAATTAAAATTAACCATGTTGTGTTAGACTGAAAAAGTGTAGTTTATTTAGTGATAAACACAGTGAAATGGCTCCCTTAAAGTGAATTCTGTGTTCTGTGCCCTTGTAGGGACAATTGCTGGTCGCAGAAAACCTGTTCATATAACAGCCTTAATTTAATGTGTTGCTCTTGATGTTGCATGGCAATGCCCTAGAGGTTTAGACACAGAGGACACTGTTCAACATACCTTATGATACAAATTAACATGTGATGTGTATGTATTTGATTTAATTGATTTATGACACAAAGTTGAGATAGACATTTATGTAGATGAGGCTCTAAAGAGGTGAATTTTGTGTATTGATCCTTGAAAAATGTCATATGAACGTTTGTAAATAGTTAAAAGAAATATTGTGATGCTTAATTTCAGTGGCATCGAATGCTCATGTTGCTGACATGGGGGCTGACAATATCTGCATTTGTTCTCATCTTTGTTCACTTGAAAGACTGGTCTGCTGAGGACAATCCACATGCAATTCTTGGATGTGCAACCACAGCATTAGCATTTGTGCAACCAATTGGAGCAGCTTTCCGTCCACATCCTGATTCAAGACGACGACCTATCTTCAACTGGCTGCATTGGCTTGTTGGCAATGTAGCACATATACTTGGCAGTAAGAATGTGATTCTCTTCCATGTGATACCTGGGGGGAGTAACATAGTTTTGTCTTGCCTAAAACATCTGAACCCACTCAACCTCTTGTTCACTAAGTACAAGGGACGCTTTCACAGGAGTTTAGTCTCATAAAACATACTACTCTCCTCTCTCTAATGCCAGTTTTAAAAACATGTTGTATCTGTGATGCACAAACTCTGGTAGCTAAATTTTGTATGGTGGCACCTGATATTTTTTGGTCCTCAGTATGGAACTTGCTTTATATAGCCATATGTGTGGGAATGTAATTTTGATGTAGCTTCTAGATTTGGAAAATTTATGTAGCCATATGTATGGGACTGTAATTTTTACGTAGCTCCTAGATTTGGAAAATTTATGTAGCCATATGTGTGGGACTGTAATTTTGACGTAGCTCCTAGTTATGGAAAATTTATAGTTAGATTATTGCTGGTTTCATTAATTGATACAAAAATGTGGAATATATTTATAAGCATTGCATTAACAAACTATAAATCTGATCTCACCTGCATTTTGTACTATCTGGTTAATTCTGGCACGCATTAATATATTAATTTTTTTGCTTTCTGCTTGTGTGTAAGTAGGTACAGTTTTAATTTTTGGACTGTTTCTTTGTCCCTGACTTCCTGTTGTGACTATAGAGTCCACAGCTTGCACATCATATGAACTTCTGAATACATAATTGTGCAGTAATTCAAAACCTTGATACTTCATTTCCCCATTATAAGCAAAGTAGAATTTGTAACTATTATAGTACTATTTAATATAATTTTAGCTGTACTGGGTTCAAGAAATTCTCTACTGGTTATTAGTAATTTATTTTCATGCCACTTCTAAAGATATGCTGCTTACTTTTCATACCAGTTGCATATGAATACTTATGCCAAAGTTTTTTTTTGTAATATGTTACAGAAATGGATATGCATATATATTTATCACTGAAATGCAACCCTAATATACTGTTTTTCTTATTCCAAGCTGTCTTGTTGATGAATTTTCTGTTGTAAATCCTCATTGCTTACACTTGATTGCAGATAGTAAAATCTGAACACATCATATGAAAAAAAATTACCAGCGCAAAAATCAAAATTCATTCCAGTTCCGATTCAGTATGTAGTATGTCCTATATACTGGGTATTTTGTAATTGGCATTATGGCCTAATTCTGTCATCCCTGGCCTCTAATAGAAGTGTAGAAAAAAATAAACTTTTGAATATGGTGGATAAATCAAATATCATTGAGGCAGTGAAGGAGGGGTGTTTGTTATTAACAGCATGGCAAAACAGTGTACCAAGTTCAGCACTGCAATGTTTAGTAATAATTTAAATGTATTCTGTCAGTGTCGGTTGCCTTGTAATTTTTGCCTGGGTAGTACAGTTTATTGCCATACTTCAGACTAGTGGAGTTTTGATGTGTTTTCCAAAGACATTTCTTGCAGCTGTTGAGACATCCTATTCTACTCCAGTTGACTTACTGGTTACAGATACTGAGCAGAACTGAATGTTGTTATGTACTCTGTATGATCACCCTTCGTAACTTTGTTGTCCCGATGCGCTCAGTCTGGTAGGTGATCCTCTTTCGGGAAACGGGTGTGGTTCACCGAATCACATATAGTTTTAATTATTTCTTTTTTGCTTGTTGTTTTATTTACTCAATTTATTCTCGATATAAAGAAATGGTATCCAGTAAAACAACTAGGATCATTTCTAGGAAACTAACACAGTCACATCTCTGTACTCCTACTTACACCACACTTGTACACAACTGAATTCGCACTGGATTGCTAGTGTCCATTGTCTGATGCTAAAGTTTTCTCATTTTAATCTCTCCCCTCTTACCTATTACCAACGGTCCTGAATATTGACAGATTAACCTACAAGCATGCCATGAACCATCTGTAACTGGTGCCAGCAATCCTAAGAAACAACTATACTAAAAATGATCGGCTATAGTACTGTTCAGACAGATTATTTTTGTGACATCTTAGTGTTCAGTATTTTGGTTTACTTCTAGTTGTGACCATTTTCTTTGCTACAAAACTGACTAAAGCTGAGTTGCCTAACTGGATGGACTGGATTCTGGTTGGTTATGTGGCATTCCATGTTGCTGTCCATCTGATCTTATCGGTGAGCCTGTTATGTATAAATCACTTTTGGAAAGAAGTCAGCTATCTTTATCACATACAAACTGAAACAGAAATTTGTAGCAAATGTTATGTAAATTCAGTTTATTTTGTCCTTATGTGTTTTATGAATTTCTGAATTATGGCTTTGACCTCAGACTTTATTTGGGACATCCAATTGCACATAAATACATTGTTCAAAGAATCAGATAGAGAGTATTTCAGTGAACAAATTATTTTATTAAGAGGTAAAAGTGGCTACTATTGTGGTCTTCTCACCAAGCCATCTCCAGGCTAAACAAGAATGTACTAAATTATGTGACCATGAAACATTTGGTCAGTGATAATGCCCTGTAGTTTATTAATATGTGTAGTATTATTGTTAAATTTAGAATTGTTATGAGAATGAAAATTGGCTAAATACCATAAAATAATGTATAAGTAACAGACAGTATTGTTTTAGTGGAAAAGTGTGATATACAGGGTGTCCAAGGAGGAATGTGCCAGACTTCGGGAGGATATTCCTTATGTTAAAGTATACCAATATAACCCAAAACACCTATGTCCAAAGTTGAACGGTTACGGAGATAATGGCCAGAGAAGTTTGAAACTTTGACAGCTGTTACTCACTTATTGATTACCAA
>Ga0123352_10004772_pt1 | contig 20111 bp, 11 predicted proteins | sample TergutLab28metaG_FD_89700 | JGI IMG/M metagenome (GOLD analysis project Ga0123352, IMG submission 89700) | Labiotermes labralis P1 segment gut microbial communities from Petit-Saut dam, French Guiana - Lab288 P1 | ecosystem: Host-associated > Arthropoda: Insects > Digestive system > Gut ...
AATATTTTGGCCGTCATTTATCTTGCATAATTCTATGAAACTCAATTTTTATATATTTATTGTACCGGGTCCATACTTAAATTAGCTTAGCTTATTTTCGGCACAACAGTCGCAAGCGATACCTGGGTCGACCATTCCGCGTCCCGCAATAGGGCGTGGGTTCTGGAGATCCGTGGTTAGCGCATCGCAGTCCCTTACGCGGATATCTGCTCTATTCAACCGAACTTTTAATTATTTATGTTTATTTGAAGACTATTTGAATGGAATAGGAAATTAAAACAGCTTCCTCTTATCAGATTAAACTCTATATTTTTCACCACGAAACTAATCCATTACAATAATTTGCCTTTGTATATTTTAATTTAAACGAAACCTAGAATAACATTAAACTTAACTGATTTATATTTTACTGCATTTAAGTAATGTATTAAAAGAAAATGTTCGTGAAATAAATGGAACTTATTAATCACAATTTCCTTGAACATTATCAAATCATAATTAAACTCACTTGTTACAGCAGGGTTGACTGTTGTGACATTTTAAGTTGCAAAGTAGATTGGCTTATTTGCACAAACACATCTTCGTGGTACACTTATTTGAACAGTTGCATTTTCTGAATCCTTGCCCACCAACTTAAAAAGCTTATTTACCACTTCAGGTACACTTATTTCCTCCATACCAAATTCTTCGGTGCTTAAAAAATTTTCTTTGCATAAGGTACATTGATTTCTTGTGTACAACGCTTTTAGTTTACCCAACTTAGTAGCAAGATCGTAAAATTCTTCTTCTTTAATGTCTGTGATAACGGCTATTATTGATCTTGGATCCATCTTCGCTCTGTAAATATCTGATATTTTTATTCTAACATTTTGTCCGTGATTAGGTTTTTGGAACTTTTAGAGGAAGTTGCTTTCATGTTCTTTGCCTGCTCCTCAAGTCCTTCCCTGGCAGCCTCTCGAAATACTTTCACTTTTTGAGCTCTGCTGATAGTCCCAGTTGTCCCGTCAGGGGTTTTAGAGATTGCTTCTGGGTCTATTTTTTTATTTTGAACTTCGATCTCCACTTCCATTGTTACGTACGTTTCTGTTTCACTTGTATTATCATTAACTTGCAATTCCAAATCAAGAGTTGGTTCGTGGTCTGTATTTGAGTTTCTTAGAATTACGCAAGGTAAATGACCGCCAAAATATTTTAAACTTACATGCTCAATGAGTAATTAAAAGTTAAAACACACACACTTACAAAGCATAATGACAGCAAAACAAAACGGAATTTTACCAATACGTGTCGGCAAATGCCAGCATTTACCGACATGGTTGGTAAAAGCCCGAAATGGAAGCGTTTCCAAGCATTTTTCGGACTTCTACCACCTCACTATGGTAAGTGCTAGGATTTACTGGTAAAACCTAGGTTTTACCAATCTTCGGGCTTCTACAGTAACATGTATACATAATTTAGGTTATGTTTAAGTTCTATCGGAAAATGCAATAAACAAAGTCAGTTAATACTACTGTGTGTATACCTGATTTAGTTATTGTAAAATAATTGAGATCAGAAGAATAGTTTTTACATACACAGAACTACTACTATCCGCTCCCATTGTTGAGTTGGAACTGATTCAAGTGTATCGTAGGTAGGTGTTCATTTGTTATGGTATAGTTGTGACGTAAGACCGGTAAAGCTACTTACAAAATGTAATAAACTGAATAAGGCGCATCTTGTTGGACATTTATTAAATTTGCTTCCACATTAATGCCAAAGTATATCTTGTACCTTTCTATGCCTTGTAACATCGTTATTCAAACAGCAAATAAAAATATACAAAAATATAGATGATTAGGTTGAACGAAAGACAAAGTAGCTCATTCAACACCTCCAATGTGTCATACACAAAAATAACGTCCACTTTTTCACAGGACGAAAATTATAACTTGTCTTTACCTTTTCGAACGGAAATTTTTTGCTGCTTGCATTGCGTCGCATTCGATGTTAAATCCTTGGCCGGCTTTCTTCCTCAAAGAATCGTAATTAGCCAAGTTTAAGTCTAGAACACCTTTTATGCTTAACCACACTCCACGGACAAACAAGAACAGAATTCGTTTCTTTCCGATGTCTGCCCAACTTCTTGCCAATCTAACTGTTTAGGGTTAATCGACTTTCCTCTTCCAGACAGTTCCAAAGTAAGCTAATGAAAAGCTATTCTTATACTTCGAACACCAATCGTATCTTATTGTCCTAACATCAAATTGTCGACGCAGGAAAAGGCAAAGGATCCGTGCTCGTTCGTTTCCAGTCGTCTCAGACAAGCGCTGAGGAAACTCTAGTGCAGATCATATTCGCACTGGCTCTTCATTTACAATTCCTGTTTTGTGTTCGGAAAAGTGTCTTTTCAAATTTTGGCGGAGCGATTACTTCTCATATTTTTGTCTTGTTTAGTCCCTCCAGGCAAATGTATTAATTAATTAGAACAGACCACCATTACTTCCTCTCAAAGCCTCTCTCAACCTTGCTAGGCACGTCTCTCGTTTGACGCTATGTAACCAACTCTCACGCACTGCCTTCCAAACAAACATTAATAGAGAGATAAGCCATTACTCTATTACTAAATGACAACTGTTTATTTCGACAAGTAAAACAAACAAATGACGGTATATAATTACAGTGATCCCATCTGATAGTCACAATTATGGAAGAGACGAATGTACACTCCAGGAGCAATATAATTGCTGTCGATTTGTTTGCACATAATTTTCATATTTTGAACTCTCGAGTTAAAAGTTCGGGTCGGAAACAAGCTGTATTGACATGTCCCGCGTGCGATCTAGTAAATGGAAAGTTAATAAATACTTCCCTAAATTAAGCCCATGGCCTTCTTGTACAATTCATAACTTACTAATCACCCTAGCAATGTAGTACTAAAAAAATATTACTGAAATTAACTTTATTGTTATTATTTTTATTATTATTAATTCCACAATTTTAAGACGTTTAATAAGTCATAAAGCATAAACAAGTACGAAACAAAGACATTCTCAAAGTAAGATCTAGCTACGTGTTGTAGTGTTCCTAGGGCGTGTTATTTCGGCATCGGCCATACTGTGATTTGGAGTAGCTTGATGATTAATTGTGTAAAAGTGTGAGTTCACCTTTTAGTAAATGTATAAATATTGTTTCCAAAGTAATTATAGGTTGCATTTTTTAATAAAACTTGATGTACCACGTATGTCATACAAAACGCAAATTCTTAAGGTGAATATTTTGATGGCTGTAGATGTTATTCATAATGTGTTAGCTAGATGCAGTAAGTCCATTGGATCATAGCAAGAAAAGATCACTCAGAACTGGTGAAATAATCTGCAAAAAGACTATATATGGAAATAGCACGATAAACAAAACACACATGCCGGCCTCTTTGTAGTAGACTAATGATACATTTCACTTTAAACCTACACGAGGTCACCTGATTTATTCAGACCTGGTATGTTGTTAATTTTTAAAACATTAGTAGAATGACAAAACAGTATTAACTACAACATAAATCGCAAATCCTGTCATTAATTAACCAGGGTGATGGAAGCACGGTATTTGCACCATCTTCGTATCCATGACCAGAGTTAGACCTCACGCATGCCTGACGGTCTCCTTCTATCAGTTTCTCTTCGAAAAAAGTCTAAAAAATTATCTAAAGTTGAGCATCGGTCTTTTCCAATCAAACGTTTCTGAGTTAACTGTATATTCATCGAATCTCCTTCGATGTCATAAAACATAACACACTGGCGCAGCGACATCCTACACCTAACTGTGAAAATTATATTGAGTTGACCAAGGAGGAATCAGTATGTGGCACAATTAAGGAGCATTTCCTGACATTTCCTTCATGACGGCCCTAAACGTCTAATTACATCAATGGCGAGAAACTCTCACGAAACCCACCCGCATCCTCCATTGCTTAATCTGTCTTGTGACCGTTCCACAACATCTTCTGAAGCAAGTTCTCTATAGAATGAGGGCTAATGTTTCCCCTTTCAAATCTGAGTTCCTGATCTTTTCCCTACGGGCATCTAGTAGCTGCTGACGTCTTATTCCTGTCTTTCCTTCCTTTCTATCTTACCTTATATTTCTTCTTCCATTTTTCCATCAAAAACTTCATTTATAGAGCAGTTCCTCCGCAAGATATGACCAATCTATTTACCCTTTCATTCATTTACGCAGGATGTTCCTTTCTTCGTCGACGCTACCTAATACTTTTTCACTTGTTACACGTACTGTCCAAATGAATTTCCGCATCCTTCCCCAGAACCACGTTTCAAAACATTCTTTTCAAATAACACCGTCCATACAGCACATTCTGAGTCAGCTAAATACAGTCTGTATCTTCTCAATACAGTCTGTATCTTCACAATCTGCTCATCATATATTTAATAATAATATCATCCCCTTTCAAGTCCACATCGTTTCTTCAGGATTTTCGACAAATTGTGTACGCATTTCTCATCTCTCCCAGACGTGTAAGACATCCCACCTAACCAATATTCCTCTGAATTTCGCCCAAATAATATCCGGTACACAGTACAAAATATGACGCTCCTAATTACGTGCATTTTGTTCCGCCGCAGCAAGATGTTACAATAATTACAGAAGCTTTTTCAAATTATAAACTCACATACAGTGACGTAATATTGTGCATACATAAATTCTTTTACGGTCAACGCTGTGTCTTCAGTCCTTCAATCCAGTAATTAAAAAGCTCATTTACTTTCTTGTGTGTGCGTTTTACTTTGGGATCTTGCATGTTTATCTGAGGAAACTTAATGTGTGTCAAAATGCCACACGCGATTTGGCGGCGACGCTAGACTGTCATATTCAGTAGCACATTTTATTCGTTGCTGTACATAAAGCAGCTTAATTTATGCAAATGATTAGATTCCTTATTGTGGAAAACGAAAAATTCAACTAACGGGATACGCAAGAAATATTAAGGCACGTGGATAACACATAAAAATTAAGTCGCCTGTCTATATAAACACTACAGCATGAAGCTGTAAACGGTCCTGCAAATTCCAGACCTGTGCTTCACTCTTCAGCCATATTTACCCTCGAAGAAATATTTCTGGTATTCGCCGAGCAAGAAACTGGCGGGGAGAGGATAAATTGTCCGAGTGCCGTAAAAAAAAATCAAATTCTAGCCCACGCTGGGAAGAGAAGTGACATGGCAGTCCGGCCATTTACGACACAACAATAAAGTACGCCGGCTCAAAAAATACCGTGCGCAATTCCCTTTCTTCATGAAGATTTCCCTTAAAATGAATTTTACCGAAAAAATAACAGTTTCCTTTTTGTTGTTACAGGTCTATGGCTAAACAAGCGTGTCGACCCAATCACGAAGCTGCTTATTAGAACTGATAAAAATATATGGTGCCTTTTTTTTAACTCAATATTCTAGCCACCAGCAAGGATAAATGATAGGAGAATTGCTTCATATAATAATTCCCCCTGCTCGAAACAACTGGTTCCCTAATCATAGAAAAATAAAGATTAATGAGAAATAGGTAATTTTGAGATTCACTGTACATTGTAGTAAGCAGTACTAGTAGATTCACAATGTGGTTATTAGTTTCTCCCTAATACGAAGGACATTTATAACAATACATGACTCGCTGTGTTGTAAGGTCCTTCAATAACTGGACGGACAAGATTACGTAAAAACTCCAATCAGAACAAATTACTCGTTGCAGCTTTCTCGGACAGCGTTACAGCTATACATTTCCATTAGCATTCTTAAATCCGTTAATATTGCAATCAATATTGTGAAGCAATATTGTACGTCCTTACACACAAGTAGATACGCCGAGCGTTATGTTACGGCGGTTTCCACTACTGAGACTTGTTCGAGAGTTCCCGAAAGTAAAGCCGCCTTTGAGGCTGATTATCCTGTGTGAGGATTTTCGCTGATTTCCTAAATTTCCCTAGACAAGCTTTGATAATGTTTATCAAAACAGACCACCTATATTCCAATAGGCACCCACCCCAATATAAAATTCGTAACAGCTTCATTTCTCTGTTTTACACAACTTACGAACCTATACGTGAGAAATCATCACAAAATAAATTATATTATGTGTTTTTACTGGGGGACCGCGGCAGCACAGTGGTTAAGGTACTGTGCTACAAATCACAAGGTCGCTGGCTCGATTCGAGACGGTGTCATTGGAATTTTTCATTGACATAATCCTTCCGATCGCACTATGGCCCTGGGGTCGACTCAGCCTCTAACAGAAATGAGTACCAGGAATATTTCTTGGGGGTAAAAGCGGCCGGCGCGTAAGGCTGATAACCTTACCACCATCCTGGGCCAATGTCACGTAATCTGGGAACCTTAACTTCCTGGAACCCTCTGGGCACCTCTGGCCTGTAATGGAACTGATTGACCGTATGTGTTGCTACTGATGGTGCCGATTTTCTATTCAAAGGGTCACGGAGAATTTCCAACAGAAATTTACAGCTTCAGACTAAATTCTGATTCGAAGCATGGGAGAGAATGTCATTCATAACGTACGAAAGCTATCAGTGTCATGGCAATTAAGCTACTGGAAAAATGAACCTCGTGTAACAGCTATGCTTTCGGTTCACAGAAACTTATATCTCACGCGAGGTACGGCTTAATATAGATGTTATATCAAACTTCCAAACTGGTGGGTTTAAAGGCGAGCATGTCAAGACTACGTGTTTGACTTGACAGTGTTTAACGTCAATCAAGCTTTGTTGTACGGACCAAAAATATCGTTTCTACATTTCGTGATTAACTTCTGCCTCTCATCCCAATTGACCTCACGTCACAAAAATGTCCTGATTTTCCCTCCACTAGCTGCAGTACGGAGCCTCACGTTACAACCCCACAAGTTGTGCACATTAGAGCTCAGAAAGATCAGATCATAGCTCCAAGTATTTTGTGTATTAAATTAGAGGGACTTAGACAATATATAAATGTATTGAAGAATAAAAAACCAACTAGATGCCACTTGTTATTTTCTCATAGGCTCAACATGTTTCGGGCACTACTATACCCATCATTAGGAGCTCGCGACTGTGATGTCGATTACCTCATTGGTCGTTTCGTTCTTCGTTTGTTGTATGTTGGAGGTTAGGTGCAGTTAGGCTGGAGTAGTGTCCGATCTGCAGGCTTGCAGCACGGACACTACTCCAGCCTAACCGCACCTAACTCCAACCTACAGCAAACCAAGAACGAAATGACCAAAGTGGTAATCAACATTACAGTTGTGAGCTCCTGATGATGGGCATAGTAGTGCCCGAAACATGTTGAGCCTATAAGAAAATAACAAGTGGCATCTAGTTGGTTTTTTATTCTTTTGTTATCACAGTGATGCACGGTCCAATAAACATCAGATGTAAATGTATTTTAGTCAACAACCATACTGAAATTTTACATATGAAGTTCCCTTAAGAAAAATGTTTTTTTTAATTTGTACACGACATTTTATTACCTTATGCGCCACTACGCAGCGCTAATTTTATTTTCACATCAGCTGTTCACACTCAGACGGCACTTGTATTATTAATATTAGGGATTCGAAAGGAACTAAGAATTTACGTAAAAGCCTCAACTGACCCAAAACTTGTTAGGACAACATATACAGGTAAAAATAAACACACGAGCAAATTAATGCAGTTAAACGTCACATAAATTTATCTTCCTCCTTGGAAAAAACCGTTAGGATAGTAATGCAATGAAAGCTTCAAGATTTATAGGATAAAAATTGATTAACCTGTCCCGTGCATATGTGTTAGCGGCGTCAACAGCCCATTTGCTAGCACTATCTTCAAAATAGATCTGAGGTTCCGTACAAAACCACAGAATAAAGTGAGTTGGATTTCTCTTTTTGTCCTTCGTTGCAGAGCCAGAATGTCTTATCATTCTACTGGTAATGCAAACAGTAAACAGCTGGACACGCTATTTCTGATAAATTCATTACAATCGAGGCTTATTGGACTGAACACGTCGGTCAGTCTGAACAGTTTATTTCTAAACTTCACAACAAGACCATTTCGAAAGAACTACTTCTTTACATTCTTGAGACTTGCCTGTCTAGATTAAAAATTGTACGCTTCTTGGATAGGCCAGCTTCAAGTATTCGAACTGCTTTGCTAAATAAGGAAATTGTTTCAAGTTGTAGTCTCTGACAAACCTTATAAAGCAGGTCTCTAACTGCCCTGTGTGTCTTTTCCTCACCCTCACATTGCCCATGAAAAGGATGGTCTTCCGATACAGACACTGGCTTCAAATATATCGAAAAAACAGTCGCTGGCAGCCAGTAAGTGTGGTCTCCTTTTTGGATTTGAGGGGGGGAAACTAAAACTTCTTCACCGTAAAATCCAGAGGGTTACAAAATAGTATCATACAACAATGTTAGGTTCTCAAGGACGGCTCCACCTCTCAAAGTTGCTTCCCTGTTATTCAAATGCGACGCTTTTTTTTTAAATGTGTAACGTCATAGATTCCAGCTGTTAGAGTAAGTGTTAATTACAAGTGCGCGGGAGTAAACTGCACGACCTGTTTGAGGTACAATCCAAGAATGTGTCTGGTGGGATTAAGAAAGCCCACGACAGTTGCTCTTTAGATTGAGATTGGAAGTCTGGATGCCAGAAATAAGAAACAATGCTAATTACTGTGTTGTGATGTTCAGTGAGAGGCTAAGTGTGATAATATCTACCGTGGCAATAGCGGGTACATATAAACAGCCTTTATACGTAAATCCTGCCCCTAGGTTATAAATAGTATTCCCGAGAAAGAAAAATATGTTTTTTCTATCACTTTTAGAAAAAAACTAACTCATGTATGGAATACCATAAAGCCGAAATTAACAAAATATGTATACAGTATATGTATACAGTATATGTTACTCTTGCGTATTCGTGTATCACTTTACAATCAGCCTGACCTAACATATTTCCCCCTTGCTTCTTCCCCTACTCTGCCACCGCTTTACCGGAAATGAGAACCGTGTCAAGGTCGCGTGTTTAGCCAGTCTATCCCCTGCACTATATTCATAGCATTACATACATGATTTATCTCTTCCCCTATTAACTTCATTGCTATAACATATGTTAAATTGCAACACTGCGTTTGTTAACGTAAATCCTGCAGCATTGTGGTTGGAAAGCACTTTGTGTCTACATGTTTCTTTAGCTGATGCGGGAAATGAGACAGTGTAGTCGGCTTAATGACTACTGTTATGGGCTGAACAACCTAGGGGTCGTGGTTCGAATCCAGGCAGGGCTAAGAAATTATTTTTTTTTCTCCAACGCGTCCAGACAACCTCTGGGGCCCACCGAAGTATTGAGGACCGGGGCTTCTTCGCCTGGGGTATACTCGTAGTGCCTGAGGCATAAGGCTGAACTCTTACCTTCACCTAGTGCTGAGGTTAAAAATGAGTGAAGCTGTACCTCCACGCCTGGTGCACAGAGCGACAACTCTCACTGACTGCGTACTCTGTCTTGCGGCAGGTTGGTAGCGTCTCCCAAATCGAGTTCCCCAGAGTGTGCGATCTAGTTCTTCCTCCTTCAAATTCCATTACCTTGTCTTTTCCTCAAGGTCATCAAGTATCTGCTTACGTCTTCTTGCTCCTCTTCTAATTCCTCCTATCTTTCCTTCAATAACTTGCTTTATACGGTAGTTCCTACGCAAGATGTGACCAACCAAATTGGCCGACAAATCTATTGGCACACTTACCTATATCTTTAAGCTGAACCAGAATCAGATCACAGATTTGTAATGAGTGTACTGCAGGCAAACTCCACGTAGCACAGTACTTCTTCAGAAGTTAATAGTTGCCGATCTAATCAGGACATTCCCAGCCTCTAATAACACAGGAAGTCCATAGGAAGTTCATAGCCTCAATTACACTTACAAACGATAAATAGTAATATTATTATTTTGTCTAAACTTAGGCCTTTCGCGTAGTTGAGGTTTTGATAAAAATCTGTAAGCATATCTCAAATTTTCCATTCGTGCTGCATGTACTGTTATTCCCATCTTCAGTCACTACAGCTCTCCAGTATCACAGAGTAGAATGTAAGTCCTGTAACGGCATATTAAAGTATGCTATAAAATATGGTGAACTACCTTCCCGACTGCTCTGTATTTGGTGAAAGGTATGACGTACAAGTATTCTAATGACGTGGCGGATCCACTGCGTAGTGGGTTGACTGTTTTCTGTCATGTCCATGTATTCTCCAGAAGCTTCCATTTCTAAACTGTTCTTACAATTTCAATGCGTTTTTACACGAATCTGTAGTTATTTTTGAAGATAGTTCTATTCTGGAATGTGACTTCACGTATTCTTTTAGATGGGCACCGACGTTACGGGGAAATAAACTCCCTCCATCTTCAGAGTAATAGAACAAACTACGCGTCACACGTTAGAAGAGTAAGAAAATAATAAAAAGAGACAAACACAAAAAGAGAAAAACAAGAAAACAGAAAATTGAGACAGTAATAGTTTTTACAGCCGGGATATGAATAATACAACATAGCCACACCACTGGTGCAATTAAATGCACTTATTATTGCTGTCATCCTTCTTATTGGTACGCTGCTCGTGCGGTGGATGAACCACGACTCGTTGCCTTCAGTTACCATTTCTCGTTTTGTCTCTTTGGCTATCATACATTTCTCTAAGTTACTGAGAACTTAATCTTCGTTGCTCCTAATTAATTAATTTTTAAGCACTCCAATATAAAATAAGTTCCTGAGATTACAGAGAAACGAAGGAGGATTGCTCGAATATAATTCAATAATTAACAAAGCGGTTACAGGAGTAATGAAGTCTAAATATGTGCTGAGTTTGGGTAGAAACTGGCCATAACCATATCTTGAATATTATCCTCTGTTAATGGGAGGTGGGTTTTGTGTTTAGCAAGGCTTCATAACCATTACACAGAGACTAATTCTGCGTCTAAATAACGGGATAGTAAGATGAACCTTGTGCTACCACTGAACTGTTTATACGCAGGCTACAGAACTATTCATGCGCATTGCAACACAGCAACAACATTGACTATCTTCACTGCTACACGGCTGAAAAGTTCTTAATCACTAAGCACAAGTTTTTTCTCTTGTTTCTGCTTCTTTGTTAGACACTTTTGATTCACTATAAGTACAGTTAAAGGCAAAAAACTTTAGCCGAACGACAGCTTCATAACATAGTAAAAAGAAAAGTACCCAAAAGTGCGGGTAGTGGAGGGAGTATCATTTGAATAGAGAACATTTAAAAGAATGTTTCAGTAGTTTTTACATTTGTGCAATATTGTTAGGGTATTCTAATTAAAGGACAAGAAATCACGAGATATGTAAAAAGTACGGCGAAGAAATTCGTACGGGTCTGTGTGAATGTTGAGGGTAGGTGCGACTTCGATTATCTCGTCCTACAGGGAGCATAAATTTAAAATAAAGTTTACAGAAAATGGTTTTATAGGTACGAATGCTTTTGAACAGATTTAGAAATGTCTCTCATTAAAATCTTATGATGAAAGTTCAATTGCTTATACAGTTCTAAGTGAAATCCCACCAGAAGCAGCCAACGCATAATAACATTCACAGTGGGACTGTGTCTTAACCACAATATTTCTCGTCACTACAATGGGGTCACAGAAGGAAACCACTAAATTGACTACGTCCACATCTCTCTCTATATTAGTCTCCCTCCTTCGGCGTAATGTCCTGTGTTCCCCCTGGTCAACTAGACATTCTGGTCACACAAATTTTAATAATGATAATCACATGATTGCATCTGCTAACGTCAAATCTTTGAGATGTTCGATAAATTCCTGAAATAGCCCTGAGGGGAAAGAAACAGTTGGCAGGAAGATAAAAGTCTTGGACATTCTTCATTCTTAACATCCATGGGACCTGTTTACCGGTGTCAGCATCACTCATTCCGCCCGCTACGAGGTCTGTAATGGATGATTAAAATTGTATGCTATGTGAAGTGGCCGCACGCTCACCACAGCAGCACTGCACAATGTCTGCAACACTCGCACCTCAGCCCAACAAGTGACATTATAAAGCTCCTCGCTGAATTGCCGACAAAACCAAGTGGATTAGTACAGTAATAATGCTTCAGGTTAGAAAAGGCAAGCAGCGAAATCAGTGGGTCCAATAGCCCTCTGCTGGATGTGTCTGCATGACATCTGTTTGGACACCAGTTACAAGGCACTTCGCCCAATGTGATTCACACAATGCGATCATTTTCGGTTTATAACGAAAACGGGTTCAAAATAACTACAGGTCAGTATATACTTTCAAATTTTTTTAATACACTGAGTGACAGCTTGTCTTCGTCTGCATTGTAGTACCCTTCTTCCAACTTTAATCTAGTCAGGATATATTCCATCCTTATTTTTTGGAATTCATTACCGTTTTCACAAAAGCTCTCCACTGGACTCTACTCTAGCAGCCAAATAATTCATCCATCTTCATGTTATAATGCTTGTGAGTCCATTTAAAAATTACTCCAACTACTCATAGGTCTTTCAAGTTTTCTATTCCCTTTGAGTACTCAAAGATTTGCAGCAATTTCTTATTTCTCATATAGGAGATACTTGCCTTCTCTTGTCAATCCTCATTAATTCAATGATCCCAAAACCCCTGATAAAAGGCGCATATTATTAAACACGTCTTTCGAACCATTCACTTTATATAGAATTTATTTTTGTCTATAGATTCTCGACCTTGAAACGTCAAGTTCTGAAAGTACCCTTAGTTTGAAAACGGGGAAAAATGCAATTTTCGAAACTTACTCTATTATTATTATTATTATTAAATACCAAAGATGGGTAAAGTTCATATATAAAAGTTCAGAAATATTATTTAACAACATAACAGTCTTATAGAATTACAAGGAACTCCTAGCCGCGCAAGTAGTTCCAAATTCCCGTTGCTTCCTCCCTATTCGGTCCAAGTAATCTTCCAGTGCCCTGGTGTAAAACACCGTCAATCTATGTACAGTAAAATAGCAGTTTTGAAATTCTTGAAATAAGAGTTACTCAGCCTAGTCAGTTACAGACCTGCCAGGCTCACACATCGTGTGACTGCCTTATCGTCCGTCTAATGGAGCACGTAAACCAAACCTCGTATAGCACGGACTAAACGTTTTAAAATGACTTTTTCAAAAATTACAACTAATTAATTAATACAAAGACAGAATATTCTTATCGCCGGACACGGCACTGCAGAACGGACGGAATCATCGGTCTCCACGCAGCTACGATGTTGTTCACTCCACGACGAGCATTCCGGCAACAGAAAATGCTCTATATATAAACCAGTAATTTACAATGTAGTATTCCACGCATGCAGATAGACGTCAACATCACCGCCGTTCGTTAGGCTACCCTTCTTGCTCTTGCTCCGGATTAGTGCCGCTGTTGCAAAGCAAGTTGTCGTATAAAATATTCACACAGTGTGGACATATGATTACCGTACAGCTGCTTGCTGAAGTAAATACCTTCGGGAAGAATGAAACACCGAGGAGCTGAATTCAACCTCGAAGTACACGAAGATCCCAGAGGCGTTCTATGCGATTGTTCATCCATTATAAGCCCTTCGAGTTCGTTAACTTGAGGTATAAGTCTGATATAAACATGATAAAGAGCGGAGGTACCACGTCGACAATACATACAAAGAACTGTTGACAACATGAGAATATAAAATTACAGTATATACAAAAAATTATATTATTTATCAAGGACTGTAGAGCAGAAGTAAAACACAACATTGGAGGCATTATTTAATTACGTATTCCACTAAATAATCAACAAATTAAAATCACTCTTAAGAAGTTACAGTTTCGACAAAAATGTATAAACTGTCATAGAAATTTATTTTAATGAATTTCCAGCTGACAGTTTATTTTATGTATTTTGTGTTTTCTCAAACTGCAGTACGCGTGCCACTACTGGTACAGTACACGGCCTGAATATATAAACAAATATAAAAAAATAAAAACTTTAAAAAATAAGTAAAGAGCAACTGGTTTGTGTCAATTTGCCAGTATTCAGTGTTGATAGCAACATTATGTAAATCATCCGAACTGTCAGCCCGAATTTCCAATATCAGCTTTTTCATTAATTACAACCAATTATTGGTGGTATAATGAAATTCTGAAATTTCGTTTATTGGCACACCAGAGAAAACAGTTTGAAGTCACTAATATATTTTGTATAAGCTAGTGTTCTAAAACTGTATACAAATAAGAACCGTAGAAAAAAATAGTATTCAAATGGCCCCCCTTTCACACTAAATATATCTAGAACAGATAAATAGTTCTAGAGAGAAATTATCCGGAGAGATGTGACACTTCCCATTTACGTAAACTTTGAAACTTGTGGATATAAAACGTAGCAGTGAATAGTATGATGATTAAGAATGATTAAAGACTAAAGTGAATAAGTTTTTTGGTCAACTTCAAGGCACATTTCCAGTACTTGCCCTCAGGTACTTAGGAAACTAACGACAGATAATCTCAATGATATAACAGATGATCATTTCGAGAACCACAATAGGAAAATTCCGAATATGAAAAAGAACTTCCAAATAATCAACCAAGATATACCGTGGAAGAAATGAAAGTAGTTGGGCTGTCAGAAAGATATATAGAACCAATCGCTGCTCACAAGTTTCACTGTCGATTCCACAAAAAAAAAGTAATGTATTACTCAACCACTTAGCACTTGAAAATGTTTCTGACACACAGTTCCTGGTCTAGCCGCACAAAACTTCCAACCAGTTGTATAGTAACAGGCCGCTCCCAACGGCAATTCAAAAGGGGCAGCTCTGCTATATAAAACTGTCAATATTTAAACCAAACACAGTTGCGAGGTCTCGCTATTCAAGAACACTTCTTTTTGGTTCAATAGGAAATTCATTGTTTGACTAAAGTAATTTACCATATACTCGGTACTCTTTAAATTATGAATAAATCAAGCAATGTAAAGAACAAAAATGGAAATACAAAGACACGCCAGTCCTGGTTATGTGTGTACAATCTAACGCCGCACTCAACTATGTTTCTCGATTTCAGTGCGGTACTACAAATTCTTCTATTTGTCTCTAAAGAAAATATTCAGTCCTGTTATAAGTGCAGAAAATTTCGATATAGTTCCGAAATTAGATTCGCCCCGAAGAAGGGGATTTTGAGCACACCCAGATGAGACGGACAGTCCGCGTAATATATGTAAAAAAAAATATTTATTTCTAACACTTTTCAGGACCCAATGTACCCTCACAGTATGATTGTGGAAATAATAATATAGAGCAATAAACAGTGTAACTAATTTCTGTATTCATACGAATAAGAACAAGAGACTGGCAGATTAGAGAAAATGACTGGCAGAATGAGACTGAATTGTTAGAAGTAAACTGACCGACTGAACTGAATGGAACGACTTTCTTAGTAGAGTAAAATTTCTCTAGGGCGATGAAAATATAAGAAGAGATTTATGTCGCAATTTTCACCCAAAGTGAAGTCCAGAAAATGAATCCCTGTCTCTTAATCTACCGTAGCTTTATTATTACACACTGAGGGAAGGGAATCTCAGAGTCATCAATAACTGAAACTTCGGCAGAGGGCTGAGACGTCCAGAATGATACGTCGGACCCTGGTTTCGCAATATGCCGAATGATGTTGCACACCCGCCACACACTCTCCCATAAACAACGCAAGCCATTTTCATTTCACCATTTTAATGTTTCATAACGAATCGCTTTATTTTGACTAATGAACGCTCTGGTTGGGTGCTCAAATCCAATTTGATTTCTCTTTTGTCATCTCTTCTCTACTAATTAGAGAAGCTATAATTCTCCAAACATTATGGTAAGTTGTAAATATATTACGAAAGGAATGGAATATCACAATTTATAGACGGCGTTGAGAAACGGGAATGGTTAAGAGTCAGCAGCTAAGAATATTCGGTAATTTAAACTGATGGCGTTATTGTGTTTATGACTGTAATATTAATACATTTAAAAATGTTAATGGTGACGGCATTTAGGTGCATTCCCATTCCTCTGATTCTCGACGAACAGGTTTCATAATACAGTTTGAGAATTAATCACAGCAGCACGTGTTTAAATACAAAAGTTCAGTTCAATATTACTCAACGAAATATACTTCACAATTAATTTCTGCACTGTTTCCATGTTACCTGCTCATAATTAATTATAGTATACAAATAGTCTCAGAAACATGGGCCCACAAAATTTAGAATTCAAATGCGTTTTGGAAAGCGAAACGTTTCACAAGGCTGTGTCAAATTTGCAAATTAGGAAATTACTTTAGAACTCTTACAAAATTTTATCTCGATTACACAAACAGGACAAGCAACCAAAATTAAATGTACGTGACTGTCACAAAGTTCGTCATGTTTTTGCAACTGAAAAAGGATGGTTTATAGAAGTCACTGCTGTGTTTATCATTATGGCTGTCAGGTTTGCAAGTAACATACACTTCATGCAGTGTACTCGAACTGAACATATTTAGCTTCGAAATAAATCGACCTTACTTCCAGATGAATACTTTTTTTTTCCTTCGTAATATCAATAAAATATTTAACAATCTAGAGCCAGCAGCTGTAGCTCTTGTCACTTTATCTGCGCTAGTTATGAAGGCACTTTTTTTTCCACTTCAATCACTGCTCTGCTTGAAACACGCGACGCGAATCCATAACGTGTCATAAAATGCCCCAAAACCCTTACGTTTTCTGGGCGTAGCTAACAGCTATTGATTTTATCATGCCATCTCACTTTGATGTTAATTGCATTTGTTAAAGTTTACAATACTTTCTACTGGACATAAATGAAGTCCGGGGTATTTTGTTGCACCGTTAATTAACGTAACTGGGAATTATTCCAGGTGTAACAACAATATGAATCGTTTGACTGTTTCAAAACCACGGCCACCTAGGAGAATAAATCAAAAAAATACCGTCGACAAAACTTTGAATTATATAGAGGGCAAAATTATTTTATTTCAAAATTTGTGTCTCTGTCTTGATGTACAAACTTAGCTTTTACTACAGACAATTTTAAAATAATTTACATCACCTTACTCTTTCGACAGATATTCGAGAGAAACTGGAACACCACTGACACAGTATGAGAACTTTATACACTCAAAAATCTATTCTTACGATACTACAAGGCAATAAGTTTTTATACACTATTAAATAAAATTTTTAATTTTATATAAATAAATATTTATCCAATTAACTTCCTACATTGTCACATTTTATCTCAGCTTCTTTTCATCTCCTTTCTACGCATGATATTCGAAAAGTCCAAGATGACAAGCCGGGATTATAAATGAATTGAATAAATCGACTGACTTCTTCGCTGATGCTGAACTATTAAGGTAAGCAATAGGTGACGCTTACGCGAATACATAAATTCTAACTTGAACTAGAAAGTATGTTTGTAAAAAATTGTAAATTCGAAAAAGAAACATGCCGACAGTATAGCTTCACACACACACACACATATCGTTTGAATATAGGACAAAATCCTAACAGCTCAAGAAACTTAACGAAGTACAATTATTTGGAACCTGCAGACACAAATCAAATTCGCATTCAAGCCAAACTATAGAGCACAAATATTTTTGCCAACCATATTAGATTATTTCGTCTTCCTGTCTCCCATCTGAAGACCAACAAACTCCACGAAGCGGAGTTCCGTGTCTGAAGGTAATAATTATCCCGACATCCCACAGAAACACCCCCTTTCACAGAACGAGGAGCATCGTTACCATATTCATAATATCCCGCCATTATTCGAAGGCTGATTGTCTGTGTAACATTTCATCACAATGGATAAGGAGTTGTTAGGCCAAGATTCGATTCTCATACCGAAAGACCATCCCTTGTTATTTGTCGACGCCTGCCTATTCAGCAGGTTCACAGCTGCTGTCCACATCTGGAGGTCACCATTTCCAACTAAAAAGTGTGGACTTGTGCAATGACATTATGACAAGGAACCAACCACATAAGTGAGTTTCTGACTGTTACGAAGAAAGTCGAATTATTCAGAGTATAATACAAAAGTTTCCCAGCGGAGTTCTGTGCGGGTGATTCATTAAGCGTGTTAAACAATTTGCATTATAGACCTCCATGAAAACTCTCACTCATATGTTAGTGTACATTTAAATAATATTACAGGTCAGTAGGTCAAGAAACTGAAATACCCTTCACGTTTTGGTTACGTACCCTATATCTGTATTTTAAAGGGATTTTTCCAGAGGTTTAGATGTTAATATTGGGTCATGGACAGAAGTATGGAAACTGGGCAGACGGATGAATTAACACTAAGCATGCAAGCAGAAAAGCGTAAATCTTTGCGTGTGTGGTTTTAATTATGACTGGTACTGTCCGAGAACACTGACTGGAGGTTTCCCATATCAAATTTAAAAAAAACGTCTGTCCCAAAGATCTAGGAACTAGCATGGTCACATACAGTCAGAATGGTGGAGAGATATGATATCCATGTAAGGCGTTCTTTTTGTACTTTTAATGAACCCCTAAGTCTACAAAAATTAAAATTAATATTATATGAAAGCTTTCAATTCCCTACTAGTTTAAGTGTTCAGTAAGGTACCTGTATCCTTGAATGTGACGTAATAAAGGAATGGATTATTTTACGTAATCAGAACCTTCCACATTAGTACTGTCGTTTGATACTGCAGTGTGATAAAGTGGGTTGGAATATAGTACTTATCATATAACAAGGAAGAAACAATGAAGAACATTGTCAAAAAGTTGAATGGTATGAACCGTTTCACAGCCTTCGGCCTAAGTGGGATAATAATATTTAAATGTAATTTAGACCACTTTGGTGTATGGATGTGGGTCCCAAGGCTCGGGATAGGGTGCAAAGGAGGTGCCTTCAAACACTTAAATATTCATGTCCCACAAAAGCGAGAATCTTCCTTATAATTTCTGGCAGGACAGCGGATCGGCAAAGAAAATTCACTTCCACGAAATTACTCTCTATCGATGCCACACATAAAAACGCTAGATTTTCTGAAATATAAACCTATAAAAAAATTCTGAGGACAGAATTCGACATTATTAAACAGTAAATAAAACTCTACATGTAATCACCACTGTGTTAAAAAGATATATATCTCCTAGTACGATATTTTCTTCAATGCCCCACCCCTCTTTTGTCTAACATAATATTAGTTATGGACTCAATAAATCTCTGAGCAATTGTGGGAAACAAAGAGATAACACTGCAGACAATCGGATTAATTTTGACATTATCATGAGGGACGTCAGACACGGCCAAAGTTTTAACATCGAAACATTTGTTGTGCTAACCTGGACCTTAAGAGGATTTTCGAGTTTCCAAAGTGTGGACTGATAACATGAAGTTTGCCACTATAATTTTTGCGTGTTTTTATGTATTATCATATTAGAAAAATTAACCACGATGTCATATCACTACCAAACCTACAGATTAAGTAAAAAATGTTGTAAGGGTATAGATATTCTTAAATTTTTAAAAACTTCAATGGTATTTATAATCTTTCTCTTCTTCTCCTCTTCTAGTTTTATAGAATCAGTTTATTATTGCTGGCGTTTAGTATATTTTAAATGAATTGTGTGTTAACAACACTGGAAAAGTGAGAAGCGCATAAAATACTTTGTCAATAAATCTTAATAAAAGCAGCGTATGCGAGATCCAGCCTTAAATCAGTTGTACTCGTAATATTATGTATGTTCGTATATAAAGAGTGTGTAAAGATGGATACTGTATTCTGTTAAGTAAAATGATATCAATTAGTTGTTTATTTTATTAATGTGGTTTTAAAATTTCTTTTGTCGTAAAGTATTAACTGCATAACTCAGCTCTGTAACTATCAACCTAACAACAGAATGGTACGTAAACCGAACAGGAGTAAATGAGGTCATATAATATCACTAAATGAGGTCATATAACATCACTAAATGAGGTCATATAACATCACTAAATGAGGTCATATAATATCACTAAATGAGGTCATATAACATCACTAAATGAGGTCATATAACATCACTAA
>Ga0123352_10004773_pt1 | contig 20109 bp, 14 predicted proteins | sample TergutLab28metaG_FD_89700 | JGI IMG/M metagenome (GOLD analysis project Ga0123352, IMG submission 89700) | Labiotermes labralis P1 segment gut microbial communities from Petit-Saut dam, French Guiana - Lab288 P1 | ecosystem: Host-associated > Arthropoda: Insects > Digestive system > Gut ...
TGTGTGTGTGTGTATATATATATATATATATATATATATATATATATAATGATACATTTTAATTGGGTATGTTTTATTATCCCTCGTTAATTTACTTGTGTTTGCGTTATATTTCACGTTTAATTCTAAATTTCTTTCATTAAAGTTTTCGTGATTTCGCGCTAAATTTTTAAATTGAATGTTTCAATCATGCAACAGAACATATATCGATCAAGTAGAAGGCTACATGTATCGTCTAAAAGTCTAAAAAAAATGACAGCCTTAATCAGCCCTGAACTACAAGATAAAAAAGGGGTGGGGGATTTACGAGAGTAATTAAGTTACTGTTCTCAGATTTTAAAGTAAAATTATACATATATTTTAAATGAAAATACGCATGTAAAAGGTGTAGAACGCCTGTAGAGTGTAGTCCTTAGGTAGAAAACTATTTTTTAAAGAGATTTGTGGCACAGATAGTATATACAATGTGTACAAGTAAAAATTACAAAATTGTTCCTGTAACCAATTTGGATAAATATTTATACTGTGTTACAGGTGGAACTGGATAGTATGTATATAAATATTTGCAAATCGCGACAGTGAAAAATTATGATAAAAAAAAGACACTGCGAGTTCCGATAAGCTAATTAATGCAGTCTTTGCTTCGTAGTTTATGTTTATATTTTTTGTACAAGTTAAGTCAGATCGGCTAGAGTGTAATTCCCTATTTGTTGGACTAGGGCGTTTGGGTGTGAGGGGCAATGAGGGAACAATTTGTCATTAAGGCGGTGGGTGAGAACGGGGATGGGCTGGTTGTTTAGAGAGTTGTGCAGGTTAGAAGTGTGGGTACATATTAAACGTTAGAAATATTAAAAAAGATAATGTTGTGTCAACAATTAGATATAAGGCATATTTTTATAATCTCCGTGAATGTTATTGCGATCAGGCCATCGAATTTGCATCGCCGAAGTTGTGCTAAAGTACGTGGGAAGTGTTTGATAGCTTCAGTTCGTACTTTATTTACGCGACGTTCTGTTTTGTCTTGTTTTCAGTTCTGACTCTTTATATGGTGGCTGCTTGTCTTTGTTTACATTATTCAGTCCTCAGTATTTGCAGCACGTCGCTTCTACAGACCCGAGTACACATCTTGCTAGCTTCGTACTTTTTTTTTGGGTGTTTACTACGCACTGTGTGGGCCGGGTAGCTTAGTCGGTATAGCGATTGACTACGGGCTGGACGGTCTAGGATCGATTCGTCTACAACGAGCAGGCAAGGAGAAAGGTTGTCGGTGCGTGTTGTAGTGTTTACGTTGCGAAGTGCAGTGAAAGTAATAGCTGAGTCCTTGGAGTGTTTACAAAGTGTGGTGTAGTGCTTAAACAGGGCAAGTTTTGTAAGATCGACCATGGCAGAACGACAGCATACAATGGTTTGTATTTTTGACCCTATCAGTCCACGTATTTCAGCTTATGAAATACATGAATAGATTCATGACCAACTACAGGTATCGGAACAATCGTTAACTATGATACAGATTGACGAGATAAAAAGACACGTATTTCTGAAGTTCGTAGATGACATATACATACAGAACATTCTGCAGTCTGCGAATGGGAGTGCTGAATAAAGACATGTGACAGGGGAAATATCAATAGTACGTCTAGAGGTGGCCGGCATGGGAATGCGGCGTATTCGGATTACCAACCTGCCCCCAGAAGTAACTGAAAGGTCCATTCGAGCAGCATTAGCATCATATGGGGAAATTGTCTCGATCCAGGATGAAATATGGCATAAAGCCTACCGCTACAAGGTAGCTAACGGGGTGAAAGTGATCATGATGAAATTGGCCAAACACCTTCCACCCCAAATGAATATTGCAGGGCACTTTACCGCAGCAACAAAAACGAGGGGCGATAATTTGCCTGCCGAAAGCGCAAGGGAACCAAACACCAGCAAGACCCATCACACTCCTCAACTCTTGACTACAAGATTCTTGCTCGTATTATCGCACGACGCCTGCGTCCAGTGTTTGGCAACGGTACGTGATGCCATCGCGTATGTGGAAAGCAGGAGGATCCCGTTATGCGTTCTTTCCCTTGATTTTAAAAATGCTTTCGATAGGATCGCCCAAAACTGCCTGTTTCAAACACTCCAGGGATGCGGCATTGGAAACGCCTTTATCGCTGGTATCAAGACGATGTATGAATGTGCTACGTCCTCAGTTCAAATAAATGGCCATCAGTACGGACCCATAACAAATCGCTGTGCAGTGCGGCCGGGGTGTCCGATGAGTATGGCCCTCTATGCTCTGTGTCTCCACCCATTCCTTCGACTTCCGAACCTAAATCTACCAGGTATAAGGACAGGACGCCGCACACGCCCCACATCGGTGGTGGCTTATGTCGATGACGTGACCGTTTTTGTGACCTCTGCTGCTGCTGACTTCGCCATTATATAGGAAACCATCCGCCTATATGAACGAGCATCAGATGCCCGCCTCAACCCTCGAAAATCTAAGGCCCTAGAGGTAGGAAGCTGGTGTACACAGGAGACCGTCTTGGGGATCGCATACCATCCCCATGTGACGATATTAGGCGTCACTTTCTGGGGCACAATTGAGCAAATGATGAAAGACTCCTGGGCACGATTGACAGGGAAGGTACGAGCAACGGGCAAAGCGAGCCTACACTTGGGGCCCTTGCCTGGCAACACGGATACGTTATATCAACACTTTTCTCCTGTCAAAAATCTGTTATACCGCCCAAATCTTGCCGGCCCCAAACATATACACACAACAACTAACAACCGCCATTACATGGTATATCTCAAGAGGAACAGTCTTCCGAGTGCCTGTATCAACACTACAACGACCACATCAAATGGGAAGATGGGAGATCCCGGATATTGAGGCGAAGTGTACGGCACTTCTCCTATACCGTATGTATCTGCAAGGCCAACGGAATGGAACGGTGACTGCAGCATGGTTACAGACCTGGAACCTCACTGGCATGCAGGCAAACCCACCGCATGCCACAAAGTTCCTCACTAAACTGTCTTACCTGTACGTGTAAGCCGTCAATATGGCCTACGCCTCCTGAACAAGATGAAGCCCCCCGATGCTTCCGCAGACGTATCTACTGCTCACTACACAGTATGGCATTGGCACTGGAAGGGGCACGAGACGTACGGATCATGACACAACACCCAACCACCCCGTGGTCTAAAGTGTGGGGGAACCTACATGCAGTATGGTCATAGGAGGAACTTAAAGCAGCCTTGTTTACGGTTATTCATGATCTCATACCGACCAACGGCCGACTACCCAAGATACAACGAAGTACCACGAATAACTGCCAACATTGCGGTCGAGTAGACACTCTGATTCACAGGCTGACTGAGTGTAGCGAAGGGGCCGACATTTGGAGGTGAACCCGTTCCAGAATAGCGATCATCCTTCCCATGGACCCGAAATACGTTCTACCGGAGTGGACCATCCGTCCGAGTTTTCAATTTGGCCACCTCAGAGGCACCGGGCAATTTTGTGGATCCTCACCCACATGATATATTGCCGTACACAACACTGGCACCGAGTATCGACTATCGACTACGCTGATTTCATGAGGCGTGCCCGATGGAAAGCATATCAAACAACTCGCCGTCGCGAAAAGGTTGGGAATTACTTGGAGATACAATAATCTCCGACACACATCACCTGGAGAAATTGTGTTCCGCCTAGCTGCAGGATAATTGAGTCACAGTACCATGCCTGCAAGGTCTTCTCCGACCGATGACGTCGCCACAGTAACGGCGTTCTCTTAAGGCCTAGAACAACAAATGAACAATGCAATTCCAACTCAAGGACAATAGTCCGTTAACAATACATTCCTGAGATATCTTCCATGCAACCATTGTATTTGTGTACTGAATGTTTAATAAAGTTGTAATAAACAAAAAATCCCTGTGTGGACGAGATTTTACGCCCGTCCAGACCGGCCCTGGGGCCCACGCAGCCTCCTGAAAAATGGGTACCCGGTCTTTCCCGGGAGAAAAGTGCGGCCGTGGTGTGCTGCTGACCACTCACCCCCTTCTAGTGCCGCGGTCATGGAAGAGTAGAACTATACCTCTACCCACCCACTGGGCCACACCGGGGCCTGAAATGAGAACACTACCTTTTTTACTACGCACTGTAAGAGCAGGCATAGCTTAGTACAGTGCGTAACTAGACTGTGGGGTGGACGACACAGGGTATGGAATTTTTCTGTCCTTCGGATCATAAGGCCAGGTCCGTGGCCCGCCGAACATTCCTTTTTTAACAGGTACCGGACGTTTTCCCCGGTATTTAAGTGGACGGGGCGTGAAACTAACCTCTCACCGCCATTTAGTACCGATGTTAAGAATGAGTGGAAGCATACCTCTGTTACACCCTAATTCCTTCATGAAGTGGCCAGCAGCCACTTTATTTACTTATGAATGTGAACGTCAAGAAATACGTCGTTTGTAAGCACTAATGCAATTACACGGTTTTCGCATTGCAGGGAAACGTACGGACTGAATTAGCCGTGTAAGTTGGGGACTTACTTGCATAAAGAGTTCCGTCATATATTTTCATGGGAGGAATCTGAACAGTCAAAGGGCCTACTCCGTGATGGCTGAGAAATAAAGGTAATAATTCGAAAACTCTACGATTGCTCTAGCTTCCCTTCTACCGTGAAGTATTTGCAAAATGCTTAGCCGAGGTAGAGTGGAATTGCTTTGGCCATTTGAAGCAAATTCTGTATTCATACTCTGGTCTTGATACCTAGCTCCAGTAAGACTGGCATTCGCTTCAATAATTCAGGTCTGAATGCAGGAGAAATGGAGGAAGCAGGTTCCATCACTTTGCTCCTTTATACAGTTGCTCTGAGAGTTTCCCACGCAGTTTTCACAAGGGAAACGAAAAAATATGACCCCATTGAATATTTTGTGTTACGAAAGGCGCAGTACCATTGCATTGCATTTTGAGGCTTCCACTGCTTCCACTACAAACACGTATAACTTTGTCGTACACTGAATAGACGGAGGCAATTAGAGACATATCTTCAGTTGCACGTATTGCGTTCATTGCCTCCTGAACAAATAAAGGAAGATTTAAGAAAAGAAGTAAGCAAAAGGAGATGGTGGAGGAAGAGAGGAGGAAAGTAAAGATGGATGAAACATTCTTATAATAAAATCAACTAGATGCACTAATTTCTCAAATTTAGTTTTGGAATAAAACTCTACATGTTTCGGACAGTTCCTCTGTCCATCATCAATAGTTTTTCACTGTGCACACAGCAATGGTATATGTCATACAGGTTTGCTGACAGCTTGCTCGCAAACCTGTATGACATATACCATTGCTGTGTGTACAGTGAAAAACTCCTGATAATGGACAGAGGAACTGTCCGAAACATGTTGATTTTATTTAAAAAATAACGTTGAGAAATTAGTGCATCTTGTTGGTTTTATTATAAGAATTTATTACGATGCACGGCCACCTGAACGTCAAATGTATGAAACAGCTACATAGAGGGCGAGTGGTAGAATGTAAGGAAGCAAGAGAAAGATACAGCAAAACTAAATAACTAAGGAGAATGAGAGAAGAATGTGGACTTTTGGATTGAAAGATGTGTGCATTGTTCAATGTGGTTCAAGCGGCATTACAGCGTTGTTTCGGGAGTCAGATGAGTCAGTAGCATTTGTGCAGGTTGGACAACCTCAGAGTCGCAGATCGATTCCAGGGGGGAATGGACAGTTGTGAAGTTAGCAACCGTGTCAGTATCAGCTCTGGGCCCATGGAGCTTCATGCTACGGTAAAGCGGCCGGGGCGTGACGCTAACCATTCACTTTCATTAGAAGTGATGAAAATAATGTGCCTTTTTATAAACTTGTTGCTTGTATTTAAATATATATATATATATAATGTATATAAGTTGTATGAGTTTATGGTTTAGCGGATTATGGACGGTAGATAGTGCGCTAGGTTTTACGGACCTTCACTCAAACGAAATGACATTTCTATTTTAGTTTGCAGCATTTGTGTGCTGTCGATTGGTTTGGCAACCTCTTAGACTTGTATTTAGGGTGAACCTGTCGAAAATCTGCCACTTTAAATACTGCAAACACACAGTTTGATTGTTGTAGCTTTGTACAGCTTAATGATTACATTTTTTTCTATGGCGCTGCGGCCCAGCGCGGGTCATGGCCTCCTCATTCTTGAGGTTTCTAGATCACACACAATCACGTACCACAGTCGGTAGGACACCTCTGGACGAGTGATCGGGTCCTGGCAGAGACCTCTACCCAAAAACACAGAACACACGCAACAGACTAACGTCCATGTCCCAGGCGGGATTCGAACTCACGATCTTAGCAAGCCAGACACCACAGAGCTACGCCTTAGACTGAAAGGCCACTGGGACCAGCGAATGCTCCTATAGTTCCTTCAAATATTCCTTGACACCTCCTTCCGCGTCTTAATATCCGTGAGCATCTTCCCGTACCATTTGATACTAAAAATATATCTTATGTTTAACCTTTCAGAGCTCAATGTTAACCTTCAATGCCCTGTATCACGTGCTTCGACATTCAGTCTATTTGATTTTTCGTTAGGGTTATCACAATAGAGACGGCCATTATTTCTTTAAACAGCATCCTGAAGATGGACGAAATTTACTCCAAAACACTGATTATCTGTCTACCATAGAATACTCTGTCATGTGCCAGAAGGCCGTTCACCACCGTGAATTTTATCCTATATGTCATTGGTCTACATTTCAAATAAACTTAAAATTTCGCTTGCCCAAATTAATGTTAAGATAATTATAGCGTAATATTATGAGCCTGGATAGCTCAGTCGGTTTAGCGACTCGCTACGGACTGGACGGTACGGGGATCGAATTCCGGTGGAGGCGAGATATTCCGCACCCGTCCAGACCGGCCCTGTGACCCACCCAGCCTCCTATACAATGGGTACCGGGTCTCTTTCCCGGGCAATGCGGCCGGAGCGTGGCGTTGACCACCCACCCCATCTAACGCCTAGGTTAGAGAAAGAGTAGAGCTGTACCTCTACTATCCCTCTGGCCCTTCGTGGCCCGTTCTAGGGTGAACTTTACCCTTGATAGCATAATATTAATCGAAATTGATATAAGTTCTGGAAAATATCAACAAATTTGGAAATGTAAACACATGTTAGCAATTCTAGTGCTTTGTTACCAGTTACCTGTGGTCAGGATGACCACTGGTACGCATGTTTCTGCGATTTTTCCGCTACGCGATCGCGTGTTATTTGCGTGGCGCTCATTAATCACAGCAGCTAGACACTAATTGCAGCTCCTTTGTTTGGGCCGTCTTTCAGCACCCGCAGCACTGTAAGAAAAACGTACCAAGCGTGTACTGCTGTTGATTGAAGCAGGAGCCTAGCTGAAGATAACACGTATTGATGGACGTTGGGCAATGTGGCGCTGCTGGACGGTGTGTGTGTGTGTGTGTGAGAGAGAGAGAGAGAGAGAGAGAGATAACTTTGTATCAGTTTTAAGCAACTCGTGGAATCGGAGCCAATTTCACGAAGTATAACTGTTAATATTCATATATTATTCAGATTTGCCTAATTTCACGATGCTGTCTCAACTGAGAAGTTGGAAGAGATGATACGCTTCTCATATAAGGTCAGTTGTAAATTTTGAGGAAGAAACTGTCGTGCCGTACTTGGAGAGTCTCGCCAGAAACGCTTTTGTGCCTGCAAATGTAAATATCGTGCAGTATACGTGAATTCGGTAAACCGTTTTTTAAAATACATATATTATTTTCATATTAAAATTTTGTATTTTATTTTTTATATATGTATCTTTATACGTCCTACATGTGCGAGGTGCAGTTGGAAAATAATTTCACAACGCACTTATTTGGATGCCTTGTTTCCAACTACAAAAGGAACACGTAGTTCACACACCAATAAATGCAGTATTTAGTAATTTGGTTAAAAGTTTTAAATTTACATTAAAATACACAATAATATCACACCTACATGTTTCGGTATTTAATGACCATCATCAGGGAGCTTTATCTGTACCTAACTAAAGTTATAATTGTGTTAAAACACTCGCTAAAATTACGTCGTTATATAAATTAGGTGATGTGGCAGCATGGGTAGTGTTGCCAACAGTGATTACGAATTTTCCCGGTATACAAGGTAATCACGATTGGTTTGTGTTCTTTAGCTACAAAATTATAGACCATATGAACTTATTTTCTGAATCCTTCCCACATATCAAAACTCCACGCTTGCTGCAATACCGCCTCAAGAATACCTTAAAATGCTCTTTATTGGTCCTTATTTCTGTTGCTGTATACAACTACTAAAATCGCTTCCGTATTTTGCTACGGGTTATAAATTACTTAATTAACAACAGAATAGTAATTATTTGGAGAATCTTGTGGTCATGTGTGTTACTACAATACTACAGCACGCCAGAATATCAAGCTCTAGCCTAATGTACACAAGATACTTAACTCTCGTCTGCTTCGCGCAGAAAGAATTTGTAAAAGATTTATGTATATCTTTCTCTCTTTGTAGGGCTAAACTTTGTCAGTGTATAAGTGTTTGAGAAGGAAACTGTATCGCATGTTCCCATCTTACTCTGTTTGCTACCATACAACCAGCAGAAGTGTCGTTGAATAAACCCCAAACCGTTCTGAATTGTTTTTTGTCGAGGAATTGCGCACTATAATACAGAAATATTTCCGGAGTCAAAACTTTATGGGCTGAATTTATGTGAGTGTCTATAATGCATTATAGATGACAGTATTTGATGTGTCTGTGAAATCAGTCCAACAAAATGGCAGTAATTCAACTACCACACTGTTGTTAGCATTATGCAGATGAGTGGATAAGATATAGGCACACTCTCCTCTCTCTGGCGTTATCCTTCTATCTTCTATTTTTGCAGCATCAGAAATAATATAGAAGCTCATCGAAGTTATAAAATGGCGTCCAGAGTACCACCATCTGTGACAAAGGACTGCAGATAGGTTCTTCTTTCAACTGCTGAATCGGCTGGATTTTATTTTTTTCTTCTTTTTCCTCATTTCTGTGGTTCGACTCCGTCAGGATGTTCTTGTAGAGAAAAGCAAGGCACGATGGATGTGGATGAGTTATTGTCTATCCGTTGGTCTGAAAGGAGGAAATGGGAAGGAAAAAGCCCTTTCTAACTTTATCTCTCTTTATTTCTCTGTTTACTGTCATGCGTCCTTCTTTCTCCTTTTCCCCATCTCTTTTTTTCCTTCTTTCGTAACGTCGTTTTCTTTACTCGTTTTACTTCATCTTTTCTTCCTCCTCGCTTTCATTCGCTCGCACGAACCTTTAATTAGCTCATTCTGTTTCTGCCCCAGTATAGACCTGTCATCATTTCCTTTAATTTTAAGTACAGCCTACCTTGTTTTCGTCTTACGCTGAGATGCAGGAACCTTCTCTTGCACTTCATAGTCATTTCTTGGCATGTTGTGGAAAATATGTTGGGTTTTTAAACAAATTTCATTTTTATCGCTCCTTCTCTGTAGTTAATGTGCTTTATTTTGGATGACTGGCAAGCAGGATTCGACTCCCGGCAGGGGCAAAGACTTCAGCCTCCTTGACTGCCCGCGGACTGCCTCCGGCGCCCCACAGCCTCCTGCCCAATGAGCGCAGGAGACTCGTCTGGAACAAAGTGCCGGCCCGTGAAGCTGAACACTCCATTTGGTCCCGAAGTTCAGACATTGTGGAGTTATGCCTCCGCTCTTCCTAGTCTTCGTGGAAGAGTACTGAATTAGGCGTTGAGAGAGCTTCGCGTTTTTTACCACTTAACTTCCTAACAAACGTGAAAGCCGTGTACGACCGCCAAGTTGTAGCTGTACGAGTCTGCGGGCCGCTCTGCATTCTCTTATATTTTGAGCCACGTGACCGATTTTCAAGAAGCTTTGTATTCTATTGGAGGACGCCAAACCGTGGCAGACGGTCTCCGGCATGACTTATTCTGTGTCATGTATCTGTTGTTTTGTGTGGGTGTGAAATTTGGTCTTTCGCGTTAGGAAGAGAGTGAACTGAGGTATGTGAACGGCAGGCTGCGGAGAGTGTTCGGGAGTGGAGGGAAAAAGTGGGAGTAGTGTGGAAGAAACTGCTTAATTGGCTTCGTAATTTGTACTCCGAATCAAATATCATTATGGTGATCACATTAAAGGGGATGGGGTATTCGCGGATAGTAGAGAAGGTAAATACATGCACATTTTTGGGAAATGGTATGTAGTCAAACACAACTGTGTCACATGAGGTGTATTTAATGGCTATATAATGAACAACTACATGTTTCGGCCTGTACTGGCCATCTTCAGGTTGTCTTAGGGGAACTTAACTTAAGATCCTACTATAAGCATGCGCGCGCACGTGGTGTAGAGATCTCTACATGCGGGCTTTATTAGCAAAACAAAAACAGGAATCAAATAAAAACAACACAAAACAAAAACAGATACAGAAAAATAAAGCTATTGTCCCCATAGGCAAGGGAATCCCGCACCCAAGGCCATTCGAGCCCCCCACAACGCAGCATAATTAAGGAGAAGGACGGACAACAGGCCTCCACACAACTACAGAACTTCATACCTGCCGAGCAAACCCCCACAATGGCTTTATTTTTCTGTATCTGTTTTTGTTTTGTGTTGTTTTTATCTGATTCCTGTTTTTTGTTTTTGTTTTTGCTAATAAGGCCCATATGTAGAATTCTCTACACCACGTGCGCGCAGATGCTTATAGTAAAATCTTAAGTTCCCCTAAGACAACCTGAAGATGGCCAGTACAGGTCGAAACATGTAGTTTTTCATTATAGAATCATTAAATACACCTCATGTGACACAGTTGTGTTTGACTACATACCATTTTCCAAGTTTCACACACACAACGGAATGACACACTTCCTAGATGCACATTTTTGTTATAACGTAAGACAAACCACGTGGAAGACACAGGCGTAGATGGCAGAATATTTTAGTGAATTTTAAGTGAATACAGGGGGAGGGTGTTGACTGGACTTATTTGGCTTAGAATAAGGACCAATCTCGGGATCTTGTGAAATAATGTATTTGACCATCCGGTTCCACAAAATTTCTGGAGGAGTTCTCGAAGAGGTGGGGAACGTCTAGCCTCTTAAAGAACTCTCTTCCCTGAAGGTAGCTAGAATGAAAATGTCTGTCCAGATATGGGAATTTTAAAAATTGCATGCATATAGACGGAGCACTGGTATGAGAAGACGATCAGTCACCGGAAAAATGTGCTAAATAAAATTAAGCATAAAGATAGATGAGAAAGTTATGAAATTATACACGCGTGTTTCACTTCCCTCGCCGCCAGTTTCGATATAAAGCAATGTAAATACACTTTTCTTCAGTGTGCAGATTTTTCAATGCGAAACGTGGAACTTTCAGTGCGTCATAAATATCGTGGAAAGAGAGAGAAATTTTCATTAATTACTCTTCACATTTTACGTCGTCCATCGTGTTAAAGAGTTCTTTTTCTTCACAAACCTATTTCCTTGCAGATGATATCATAATGATATGTCGGGCACGGACCGCACAGAAAACTACAAAAGTTCTGTGCTGGCTCCAGTTCCATTTCCGTCACGGACTTCATGTATCCATCTCGTGAAGAATGGAGTGGCTGCAAGGACTCTGATTTCGTTTAAGATAACTCCATCCCTCCACCCCTCAAACCATCTGAACTTAAAGTTTGCACCTGGGACCTTCTCGTTCACTGGTGCATGCTGATGGGATATTTTCAAGAAGTTGAAATTGAGTATTAAATTGCTTCTGAGTGTCAATTAACTTTTCATTTCGACCAAGTCGAAGTTAACGTAGCTCATATCTCACTTCACCATACAGAAGAATGCAAAAGAAATGAGAAAGAAAAGCGTAGTAAAAACGTGGAAGCGGGAAAGAAAATAAAGACAATTTGGAAGGAAGAAAGGTAGAAGGCAACTTAAATCCTTGCCAGTCTTCAGTGTATAGCAATTCCAGAATTTATCCCGCTGCAAACAAATAATTTTCGTATTTGACGTTTGTGAGACCGTGCATCATTAGAACATCGATGTTTTTATTGATCTATTTGAATCAGCTGTACATGTTTCGGGCGACAAACTCGCCCATCTTCAGGAGCACTTTTCTGACTGCATATACAGCTTTTGGTACAATGCACCGATATTGTTGCCGACCGGTGACAGGGTCACAATAAATACTCACCAAGGCTAAATAGTCTTAATTGACGATATCATGAAATGAAACTAAAAATCTGTAAGCCCTGTGACTAATATACGTACTTCTAGGCTTTCTGTTGCTGGTTGTGTGGCTGACTTCACGACTGCGAACGGTGGGTGATTGCCGGTACGTGCAGATTACATAGTGCTGACACGTCACGAACGACATGTAATAACCGCTGTCCGCTAATGCACGCGCAGGCTAATGGCTGATGTCACAACACAGCGTACAGTGACGACGCAGACCCATCCCCAGATTTCTTCACCGACTTACGTAAGGCGAACACTGCCACCCCTTGCTCCCTGTACAAGATAAATAAAGCATTTTAACGCTGGTCGCAGCAGAAGCTTTTGGAAACTTCTGTGCGATCCAGAAAACTCAAAACCCGTGGTTGGAAAGGCGTGTGGGGCCTTGGCAACTGGGGGAACCCTAGCAGTTGTTATAATTATTCGAAACGTGACTGACCCGAGTTGTCTGTTGCCGTTCTAGAAACAGAGACGACCGTAATGGCACTTTAAAAAAATGAACGCAAATTATGAAAATGTCACAAAAATAAACACCAGAAATGTGCAGATTTTGTCTAATGATTTAACCCTTAAAAATCGGAGTCCTAATTGGAGAATAAGAGGAGGCCAACTGGTTAAATAGTGCGTGATTTCAGGCTTCTGCCGCGAAGAAGATGAGATATGCGCTGTTCTGGGATATTACGCAGCGTACGATGGTAATTTATTACCGATTTGTTGTCCCGAAACGTCGGTAATAAATTACCATCGTACGCTGCGTAATATCCCAGAAGAGCGCATATCTTTTCTGGATTAACATTATGAACTCACTCATTCCGCCGAGACCGATTATTTTCGTGTTTCACAGAACCTCACAACAAATAGCGATTGCATTTACTAAGCTCTGTTTGTACTGGAAGTCAAATGCGGCTTGTGTGATGTGGGGACGAAATTTGTAACTTTTTAGGTGACATTTAAGCTTCACACTCTTAAGATATCGTTTACGTGGTTGAGGTGCTAATGTGATAATGATGATGATGATAATAATAATAATAATAATAATAATAATAGTAATAATAATACCGTGTCTTCAACATTTTCTTATTCGTGGTGATTAAGAACGGAACTGATTTAATTATGAAAATACCTGATAAAGACAATTATATGTAACCTCTGACAGTAAGCAACAATGCAGTACAATGTATAGACCATGTAAGGATAATGGTAATAGTGGCTTTCATAATAATGATGTTAATGTCTGCTAGTAACAGTATCAACAAAAGAACAGACCGAACATCGCTGGTCACTGCTCAGAATTTCTGCCTCATATTCGAGAGGTTCTGAGACTGACTGTACTGACTAAAGTTTTTCGTAGTTTTCCTCAGTGCCTTCATACAAAATACCTGTATATCTCGATTTAAGCCATAACATCTTCCTTCCAAAGCCTTTCAAACTCACAATGCACTAATCGTCCCATTCCTGGACACCTTATAGCCAAAGCTGCTGACCGACTCCCTAAATTGTAAATAAATAAATAAATGCCACAATAACACATGTACAAGGGGTGCTGATAAGTCCTTAGCCCGACCAGTAAGGAAACAAGCTAATGTTTCTGTCAGAACTGAGTGAATTTTCTTCGGCGCCTTGCCTTGCAGGAAAAAAAAAACTTGATGACAGCTCGCGTCTCGATGTTGTTGAAATCGCACGCGTCCCTGACGTACTCCAGAGCTTGTTTTCTTCCTGGTCGGGCTAAGGACTTATCAGCAGCCCGGTACGTATTACCATAAAAACAACATGAATTCCTTATTATAAACTGCCCCCATCACCACCGTCACAACAGTGACATCCGTCATAACATCGGGAAGATCTTCAATGCACTTACACGAATTTGATACACTTTGTGTTGAAGAAATAAACGTAGTTGGCAGTTAACACCCAACTTGCATATCGGAGGATCGCAAACAGTTACATTGAGTGAATTGTTCCGAGTTTTAATTAAAAGTCAACATTGCATTCTGAGTTGCCACGTTTTATGGCTATCGCTTTTTTTTTCTTATCACGCAGCGTAGCGATGTGACGTCATTTCCTGTGCCAATAGTGTTGTGTTTTTAAACAAGCTTTCTCCTTTCGTTTAAGTAATTTTGATATCAGCTTTAGATATGTTTCTTTGTTAGTTTTTGGTTTTACTGAAGTGAAACTGTCATCTCCAAGAAATTCTGCCTTTCCCAGAAATGTCATCTGTGCAGTGAATTACAGCCCTTCCGCGTGACGTCATGTTTTTTTTTTGTTTTTTTTTTTGTTCTTCAGCGCCTCCGTTCTTATCTGCTGCTTCTTGTACGTCATATAAAAATAACATAAAACATGTTAAAAATTTCAACGGGAAATTATTGTGCATGAAATCTATCGAAAAAGCAATTTCCTTGCACGTGCAGCACTTTGTGGCTTGTAAGGACTGACGTCATCAGTAATACCTCACTTCAATACAGCAGTTGTAATCCACTTTAATACCAAACATACGAACTTCGCGATTTACACTATCATTAAAATAGTTACTAAATTTATTGTGCTACCGACGATCAGTCGCATCTGCAACAACTGTTTAGTGATGCTTGTTCTTGAAGTCGTTCCAAGGTGGTAATGTACTTAGTGACGAGAGCAGTACGAAATTCGATTGGACCTTGTGTGGACAGGCGCTTAAAACGAAGATGGACATTTGACGAGATACACTAAGGAAGCGTCACAGGACTCCTCCTAGACCACCGCCAACTGGGACAGCGCATTAGCTGATAGGAAGCGGTGTAGTGATGTTTTCTGGTTGCTAATTAAGGTAAATTAAAAAAAACCTTGTGTGGGAGGAGCTGTGGTGACTGGGGATCGTATCTACAGCGGCTGATTGGTTGTTGGTTGGTCGGTTGCTTGGTTGGTTGGATAATTAACTAGTTCATTGTAGTTGATTGGTTGATTCGTTGTCTGATTTGTCGTTTGGTTGGTTGATTTATCTTTCAGTTCATTGGTTACTTAATTGGCTGAATAGTTGCTTTGTCGGTTAGTTGGTTGGTTCATTGTTGTTTGATTTGCTAATTTGTTGGTTGGCTGATTGTTTTTGTAATTGATTGGTCGATCTGTATGTTAGTTGGTCACCTGGTTTTTGGTTAATTGGTTGGTGATCTTTTGGTCGGTTGATTGGTCGGTTTCGGTTTGTTGATTGGTTGGTCGGTCGGAAGGTCAGTTGGGTTATTGATTTGTTGGTCCGTCGGTCGGTCGGTTGTGTATTCAACGATCCGTAACCCCTATTGTCATTACTTGGTGTCATCAAATTACATGAACACCTTTCGTGATCTCTGTGATGCCGAAAGACTATCTCACCTCACAAGTATGGTGAGGATTCATCCTGACATGTGCTGCCACCCGCAAAATGAAGCCTGTCGGTTACCTAAGTATTCAACTGCATTCATTTTTGATCATTTACTGACTCATTTTCGTAGAATGGCAGGGTTCATCGTTTACTGTTTTAGGGAGGAAGCTGCTGAAGGTGGTTAAAAACGACATTCATGGGATAGAAGAGAATTGCATACGCAATTATGAAAAGAAACCTGAATGGATGGGATTATTTGGTATTAGAATGATTACAGTTCATCTTAAAGAAATTGGGTGTACCAGTGCAGGCTGGTTCGTCTGGCTGAGTGTAAAGACTATGAACATTCGGACTCCATAAAATGTGGGGAAATTTGAATGAAGTAGCTGTTAGCTGCTCAGGAAGGGGTTCACTTCATGTAGATAGACGTACATGAAATGGTTCCAAGTATACTCAGCTCAGTCGTACATTGGTCTCGACTCAGCAGTTATACTCTGTTTGCGAGAGTTTACATGGACTTAAGGTATCTATAATTGTTTATGTTTACTCCGAAAAGAAAGTCCACATAAGTTCTGTTCAACTCCCTCAGCAATTCAAAATTTTGGTACTCTTAAGGCTTAATGTTCCCGTTTCTGAGTACAAGGTTTCAAAATACGCCGACGGATATCGACCCAGTAATTACGTTGTAATTTAAACTGACAGTGACGTGCATTACAAGCAAAGGCGCATAATTGAATTTCTTTCAGCGCAGCACAAGTCATTGGAAAATGTTCATAAAAGACTTGAAAGCTATGGAGACGACACTGAATGGAAACACTGTTGATGGCTGAGTAAAAGGAATGTGTGCTAACGTGACAATGCAGGCAGGGTGTACATGCCTCTAATTTTCGATAGAGTAAACACATATAAAACCAGTCCCAGTTGCTGCGCGGCCTAAGACATAGGTCTGCGGCCGCTCGCCTGCTGAGATTGTGGGTTCGAATCCCGCCGGGGATATTGTGTGTTGTTCAGGTAGAGGTTTGTGTGACGAATTGATCACTCGTCCAGAAAAGTCCTACCGACTGTAGTACATCGTTTTATGTGATCTAGAAGTCTCAAGAATGAGGATGCCATGGCCCGCGATGGACCGCATCGCCACAAAAATATAATTAGGAACTAAATTTAAGCAAATTCTATGTTTCAGAATGTTTATCTGAATCTAAAATTGACTGATCTTTACTCTGGGAAAAACCGCGTCGAGACTGATATAAAGTAAATGTCTCATTACTGTCGGTGATGCATAACTGAGCCTATCACACGTTTTCCGTTGAAATATTCGATGAATTAGGAAAAAAGTAATTTATTATCGCTATGCCTTTTCAGTATCAGGATGAGGACGGAACTCCAGTTCCGTCCTGATCCTGTGCGCAAGCTGTCAGCAAACCTGTATGACATATACCATTGCTGCGTGTACAGTGAAAAACTCCTGATGATGGACAGAGGATCTGTCCGAAACATGTAGTTTTATTCCAAAAATAAATTTGAGAAATTATTGCATCTAGCTGGTTTTATTATAAGAATTTATCACGCGACACAGTCACCTGAACGTCAGATCTGCTTAAGTTATTTGATTGCAGCATTTAAATCTTCTATTTAACCCTTATCCTGCTAACGTGGAGAATATGGTGAGCTTCTAATAATGCCAGCAGGTGGCAGGTGGGATTTAACTCGGCGTTTAAAGGGTTAATTACGGACATCAAATTACAGTATAAATTTCCTTGGATTATATTGCTGAGAAAACCACGCAAAATGTGGTATCCATTGATTATAATATTTGTGGGCTATTCTGAAGATGGAGGAGGGAAGCTCCTACGCAACGACGGTGCTGGTATACATACGCACGTGGCATTATGTCACAGAAGTCAGGTATCTTTGTCAGAACATGAAATCTCGCAGCTTACGAGCTCCGTCCGTCTGCATTCACGTTTTCAGCTTTACCAGCATTCGACTAATTGGTAGCTTTCCGTCGCCGTAGTACTCTGGAGTACAGCTTAAACACATCTGCATTGCTGTCAACTCAGTGTCTGAATAAATTTAGTGTCATCACATTGGATTTATGTAATTACTATTATTGCTGTCATTGTATTGTAATTTAATCTTCTTAACCCTTTGCAATCAACGTAATTACAATTTAAATGTCGTAATTCTGCTTTTAAGCAAACACATCTCCCGCACTTAATTAAAAATTTAACTTCAGTACGCGCTGCATAACGTGTGTATAGCGTTCTTTCTCATTTTTACACGTCAGATACATTAGATTTGAAATAAAGGCGAACTACGAAGGAACAAGAATTTATTTGGTTTTCAGTAAAGGTCTTTGAGTGAAACAATTGCAGCTTTATCTCCAGAGGTGCCGAGCTGTGTGTGGGTTGAAATCGCTGGCGATGGGACGTATGTCTTGCCAAGAAAGGCGCTCAAGTGGAAATTTATTGACAGAAACTTCTTTGAGTTAACTGTCATTTCATTATTTTCCCTTCTTCAACAGTATCATGGTTGAGCAGATAATAGCCTGCTAAACCCCTAAAGCGACTGTCTGATTATTCTGTACTTTATGTAGGTCTAATGCCGATTTGTTCTCGTCTTACGTTTCGACTTCTCTGATGATGTACAGTTGAGAGCTCGATTATTAATGAATGATGATTTGGAAAGAATATGGAAGATGAGTAGTATTGCAAAATTTAGGCATTGTGCCTGGAGGGTCTGAGGAAAACCGTGAAGAACCTCTGTCAGCATAACCGGTCCTTGGTGACTCCAAGGTGCTAAGCGGAAACGCTAAATTCATAACCGCTGACACACGTGTCGAATTACTGATCGTAAGTTAAGGCTGTGATTACAATTTCCTTTATATTTATATCGAGTTGGGATGCTGAGGAAGATGTTTGGTGCTAAGAGGGTGGCCGTAACAGGTGGCTGGAGAAATTGCATAATAGTGAGCTTTATGGTTTGTATTCCTTGTATTCGGCTGGTAAAACCATTGAGGGTACGGTGGGCGCGGCATGTGGCACCTATGGGGTAGTAGAAAAATACATGGAGTTTTGTGGGGAAACCTGAAGGAAGGAGACCACTTGGAAGACCTAGGCCTAGATATTATTAAAATGTCTCTTATGTGCGTTGGGAGGGCATTGACTGGATTTATCTGGCTCAGGGTAAGGACAAGTGGCAGGCTGTTGTGAATACGGTAATGAACCTTCGAGGTCCAAAATATACAGAGTATTTTATGACTAGCTAAGGAACTGTTAGCTTTTCAAGAAGGACCTTCCTCTTTGGAGTGAATTAGTTTAGTTTTGAAGGGTTAAGTAACCTACCAACAAACCCTATGAAAACTGCAGCGGTCTGTAAAATAAGGGTACACTGCCTGTGATTCCGTATTACTGAATGTTGAAAGTGGGGTCGTTACCCTTTAAGTTTTTTTATAATTTTCTTTTCCTTTTTTTCAGGTTTCGGATTCGTCACATTTCAAAGTGAAGACGTCGTAGATAAAGTCTGTGAAATTCACTTCCATGAGATAAATAATAAAATGGTAAGTTATTTCTCATATTATTTCCGTCACAGGTCTCAGCAGTGGCTTTAAACAGGTTGTCCTTCAAATAACCATGAACATTCGAAATATTCGAACCGCGACTTGATTTGTGTTCAGGTCCAGGTTTGCGAATTTGTTGTAAACTGTGCCAAGATTTGTATTTGGTTTCGAAGTGATCCTGCTGTCACACATTCTCGTACATTCATTACCACTCGCCCCCCCCCCCCCCAAAAAAAAGATGTATAAGAATTGCCAGATATCGATCTTCAGCCGGGGTTTAATTGATAGGTTGGTAGTAGGTAAGTCAATGCCAACCTTCGCCGCAAAATATCACCGAAGAACCAAGACCTCAGATATAATAATTTCTGTTATTTCACAATCAGAGTGACACTTAATGGACGCTTCCCCTTAGGTATATGGAAATGAGTTTTCTTTGCCACTTACTGGAAACAAATGTAACTGATGATATTTAGTCCCAATACTGTAATACCAGGGTTAATATTATTTCAGATTTTGGTCTTCTAGGTTTTTACCCTGATTATGGAGGCAGTGTTTTCCCCCGAAACACTATCAGTTTTCAGCATTTGATGAATGATACAAATTCCATGCTTCTGTATTACCACCAGAGGCATCACAGAAATCTGCTGTTTGTGTCAATCTTAAGCTAATTCAATCCAGTTTATATCTTCGCCTCAATCGGTTATTTTAATTAGCTTATTTTGTTACATAGCGTATTATGTTAACACCACAAATTTTGTCATTATAGTGTTATCGTTTTAAATATAATACAGAAGTACATTTATCGTCTATATACAACGATAAATGAATAGTCTCATTTGGCATCTATTTAAACCACAGATAAATACATGGATTGGGGGTGGGGGGGGGGGGGGTGTGGAAGGTGGGTGGGTTAAAGAAAGAAA
>Ga0123352_10004774_pt1 | contig 20104 bp, 12 predicted proteins | sample TergutLab28metaG_FD_89700 | JGI IMG/M metagenome (GOLD analysis project Ga0123352, IMG submission 89700) | Labiotermes labralis P1 segment gut microbial communities from Petit-Saut dam, French Guiana - Lab288 P1 | ecosystem: Host-associated > Arthropoda: Insects > Digestive system > Gut ...
CCTAAACATTTTCTCCCCACTAATTTCCTACCTGCCTTTTACACCCTCAAAAGCCATCCTCCCTTTCCCCTTTGGGGGGGGGGGGGGGGAATTCTCGCTTCATGCTTACAGTAATCAGAGGATAAACAGCTGTATTTTCAACACATGAAACTGTGTAAAAATTCCACAGACAGTGGAAATGAATGTTGTGTCATCTGCTAGTGGCAGGATGATGATGGAGGCAGAGACAGCCAACCCCTTGCACGTCAAGAAATGCTGTATCTTCAAACAGATGAAAATGCACAGAAACTGATCATAGCAGGCTAATAAAATAACCTTGTGAAATAATAACTTCTTATAGAGAGATAAGCATGAAGCCATGGTTCAATTGCTCTTACTACTGTGGAGAGGAGGGATCGACCTGACACGTATGTTCACAGTGTACTTTATATGAGGAGAACTGAGATTCCTGAATGATTCTTTACAAATCTCCATTATGGAAGCACTGATATTACTCTAGACAATCATTTAACAGAATACTTTCTCAACACGGCAATTTATTTCGGACCACACACTGTGTCATTAGAATTCTGTATTCACTGGGTTATTAGAGAATTACAGATGTTCTACATAATGTAAATACCAATTTTTTAATCACATAATCTTTTTCTGTAAATACACGACAGCAAGAATATGGATGCCCTCCACTAGGCATGCATCATGTTTCTTCCAAGAAATATGAACACGTCTGTCACACCCATCACAGCAGTATGAAAACTCACTGCTGTAGGTATGGCTCTGCTTTTGAGCAGAACTGGGAAAAGATGCTCCAGAGTATGTATTAAGTTGATTTTTGTTCAGAATTCTCCACTACTTGCATGGCTACATTCATCAGTGGGATAAGGATCCCCTCATTACATGCACATTTATACGTACTCATATCATTCTTCCAGTAACAGGTATTCAGTCATTAGCAAAAAGCATCATCTCTGTGTACTCTGATATTTCACCCATTCTGCTCTGAGGGTTCAATAACTGATTACACACATCACGCAAAAACAGACATACTCCACTTTGATGTTTTCATGACTTTTTAAATACTGAACTTCCTGCATGTTACGTTATACACATTTCAGCATTAAGGACACTATCCACTACGTATACATTCGTGTCTCTTGAGATTACTTAGGTGCCTGAATGATTTGTTACATGTGTTACAGGAATATAGGCGCTCTCCACCATGTATGTGTTCATGTTTTCTCAAACCACTCCGTTCATTGAATGATTTATTACATACGTCACATGAATAAGGATGCTCTCCACTGTGAATTCGTCTGTGTCTCTTAAGATTGGTATGTTGGCTGAATGATTTATTGCAGACATCACAAGAATAAGGACGCTCTCCAGTATGTACAAGTTTGTGTGTCTTCAAAATACCACGCTGACTAAATGATTTATTACACACACTGCAAGAATATGGCCGCTCTCCACTATGTACGAGTTTGTGCGTCTTGAGTGTACTGTGTTGACTGAATGTTTTATTACAAACGTCACACGAAAAAGGATGCTCTCCAGTATGTATGCGTCTATGTCTCTTGAGATTGCTGTGTAGACTGAATGACTTATTACAGACATCACAAAAATATGGACGATCTCCATTATGCATGAGTTTATGGGTCTTAAGGGTACTCTTGTGACTAAACGATTTATTACACACGTTACAAGAATAAGGCCGCTCTCCACTGTGTATGAGCTTGTGCGTCTTGAGTGTACTACGTTGACTGAATGTTTTATTACACATGCCACACAAATAGGGATGCTCTCCGCTATGTATGCGTCTATGTCTCTTCAGATTGCTATGTTGACTGAATGATCTATTACAGACATCACAGGAATAAGGACGCTCTCCGGTATGTATGCGTTTATGTGTCACCAGACTACTCCATTCACTGAATGATTTACTACACACATCACAACAATAAGGCTGCTCTCCACTGTGTATGCGTTGATGTCTCTTGAGATTGCTTAGGTGACTAAATAATTTATTACACACAACACATGAATAAGGACGATCTCCATTATGCATGAGTTTGTGGGTCTTAAGAGTACACTTATGACTGAATGATTTATTACACACATCACAGGAACAAGGAAGCCCTCCAGAATGTGTCTGTTTGTGTTTCTTCATATCACTCTGTTGACTGAATGATTCAATAGAAACATCACAGGAATGTGAATGGTCCCGGTCATGTATGTGCTCATTCAGCATGTTCTGATGAGAAAGAAACAATTATGAGAACTGTACAGAGGAAGAACAAATAGCACACGAAGGCCATAGACAGTTTTACTAGTGGCATGCAGAATTAAAATGCCTGCTCGATCCACTCACATGACACAAGCCATTTGGTATATGGCATGCTACCAGTGCCACGTAAGGCTCAATTTTCTTATGCATATAATAATAATAATAATAATATAATATTGAAGCCTCATTTTGAATTAACACCAGAAATGAACATATATGGGACAGTCGCCTATTATGGGGAGGTTTTTTTATAAACTGCTATTAAACTTAGGAAAATGTTGTAAAACTTTTCAAAACACAAGAATAACTTTGATTAATGAAGAGACAGTTGCTACATAAACATCATATATTAGGAAAAGAAAAATGTGTGTAAGATCTGTTTCCTTAAAAGCTTCAAAATTGCAAATTAGGCACACGTGGTCCTAATTTGGGGGGGGGGGGAATAATTTACAAAAAAAACACAAAGAATAGTTACAAAATACAAAAAAACCTACAAAAGCATACAAACTAAGAAAATAACAGTGTTTATCCCTGAAAAGGCTCACAAACAACATCTTTCTCCATACCAGCATAAAGTGAATGCGCGCCCATCTGTAACATTTCACACATTGTATCCAGTCTTCTCCATTTTGGTCTTCGGAGAGACGACAAGTACAGAATACACAATCAGCATCTTGTTCATCTTCTTCCGGCGAATTGTCAGTGAAAGGAACAGCTAGGTCAGTGTCCTAATCTAATGGAGTGTCAGGCGGAGTTGGATCCTGGCGAACCCTTCTCTTCCATCTTTTTGAAGGACCAAGAAGAGCATTCGACACAAGCTGACTGGTTTTGGTTTTAGTGGACTGTTTGATTTTTTTTTCTGAGTTGCCTCAACAGATTTTCTGTAAGGTGAACTCGTCATTTTCTTTGCTGTTCCACCACGAGGATTTGGTTTTGGGTTCAGGCTTGGCACAGGGCTGATATCTGATGATCAGAGAGCCTCAGCAGAAGTGAATGGTGAAAAATTAGCAGAACTTAATGATGGCTGATTGCTGGTCTTTACCAAAGCAGGATGGTTCACAGGGGCAGCACCTTTGTCCTCTGAGGACATGGTCTGAAGATGTTCTTGTCACAAGGAAAGAGGCCTGTCACTCAAAAGCCATTAGCCACTATTTCGCCTGTTGCAGCTTGCTTGTATGTATTTCTGAATAGTTTACCAATTTGGTAAATGGTGATGACTCGCCCTGGGTGGAAATGGAGCCATTTTTCAATTTCTTGGCAGAAGAATGTTTTCAGGGGCCCAATGAAAGCTTTACCCAAGGGTTGCATTTTGTGGCTGCTGTGAGGTGAGAGGCAAATGATGTCAACATGATTCTCTCAAGCTAAAGTAATGACTTCCAGATTCTTGGTGTGTGAATAGAGCCTGTCCAGTACTAAGATAACAAAATCTTCTTTTGTTGGTTTTGTACATTTGATGAAATGAAGAAATCATTGGGAAAAAATCTCGCTCTGTATCCACCCTGAGGGATGGCACATGTGGATTGATCCAGGCGGTGTGCCATTCATCAGTTCTTGCTTCATATTTTTTCTTGGAAATACAAGTAACAGTGTAATGATGTGTCCAGTTGGACTCATACAGGTGACAACTGTCACAAGAGATCCCCATTCTGTAGACTGAACAGAAGATATCTGACGGTCGCCTTTCAATCCTAATATTTTTGTGTTTGTGCTGCACAATAGTGATGCCGGTTTCGTCGCAGTTGTAAAGTCTTGCATGATGATGAATGGTGTCCACTGCGGGTTCGTAGATTTAAAAGAAACTGAGCTACTAACTCAGGAGTGAAACCCCTCACTCTTGAGAGTGAAAGACCTTTAGGGGTTCTAACTGAAATTTCTGGATGACGACGTAGGAAATTTTTCAACCACTTCCTTCCAGCCTTTTCATTTCTCTTGCAAAATTGGTTTTTAATTCCATTTCTTACAGCAAGTCGGTAAGTGAGACGCATGACGTCTGCCACTGTCAAGCCAAAACACTTTCTTTCCATCACAAGACAGTGCTCAGACAGATCATTTTCTGCTTCACAAGGAAAAATGTGCTTCTTACCCAGTTTTGTTTTTACTGTTTCGCTTGAGCTATTCTGCCAGTCTTTAATGTAACGCTCTAGTGTTGTTTGTGGTATGCTGAAAATTCTGGACGCTTTGTAGCTGCCCACCTCCTTGTTCCTCATAACCTCAGTAGCTGCCTTCATTCTTTTGGGGGTCCCATTTTTTTCTTTGAGCCATCTGCAATATTATATAACCCAGAAGCAAAAATTCACAACATACTAACTTCCTAATATGGGGAGCCCCATATTAGGCTCTTCAGACCTCCCCAAAATAGGTGAAAACAGGTGCTCGAGAAAATGCGTGAATAAAACAGAGGGACCTAAAATTCTATGAATGGACCAAAGCAAGTATTTAAAATTACACTTAACAGAGAACTGAGCACCAAACTAATTAAGAAAAATAGCTTACCTTCAACGACTCATGAGTCACAGTTTAGCGATAAGCAAACATTTCACGGTGCACCAAAACAAAGGTGCCCACTCAGTACCGAAGTCCTGAGCAACTGACCGTTTATACTGCAATTAAAAAGAAAAGCCTCATCTGCTTGATGAGTTACATTCTTAAGCAGAGAGCGCAGCACCTCCTGGTATGAAATAATGCACCTTTCCATATTAGGAAACCTCCCCATAATAGGCAACTTTCCCCTATTTTCAGCAGGGCAGAATATCAGAATACACCACAGATAACTGTATTAATATGCATTAGTGGATATTTATCCCCAGTGCAAGGAGAGACTATAAACCACTAAAACTGTGAGCACTGACAGAATAGGATTCCTTGAAATTATATGCTAAAGTGAGGTGCTCTCACAGCAGGGAATACGAAATGCACAGTGTTTAGGGTAGAAAGTGGAGGTAGCAGATTTGTGTGAACAATATGCGAGTAGCTCTTAGTAAGGGGTCCACCTCACAGGCTGCACCTGAGTATGAAAGGAAAGCCAGCTTCCAAAACAAAGTGCATTAATTAACCAACACATAATGGAAAACTCCAAATAATAACAGTACTTCAAAATATAATAGTTACTCACTTACTTACTCCATGGGGCACAGTCCTTCTTGAGAAGCTAACTGGTTCTCAGCTAGTCATTAAATTCCCTGCATTTTATGGAAACTGAAGGCTCATTACCGCATTCACAAGTGCCTGCCACCTGTCCCTATCCTCAGCCAGCTTGATCCACATCACACTACCTGAAGATCCATCTTAATATTATTCTCCCATCTACAGCTGTGTCTCCCAAGTGGTCTCTTTCCCTCAGGTTCCCCACCAAAAAACCTGTAGACACCTCTCCTCTCCCCCACCAGCACTACATGCCCTGCCCATCTCATTCTCCTCGATTTTATCACCTGAACAATATTGGGTAAGGAGTACAGATCATTAAGCTCCTCATTATGTAGTTTTTTCCACTTCCTTGTTACCTCGTCCCTCTTAGGCACAAATATTCTCTTTAACACCCTACTCTCGAATACCCTCAGCCTATGTTACTACCTCAATGTCAGCGACCAAGTTTCACACCCATACAAAACAACAGGCAAAATTACAGTTTTGTATATCTTAACCTTTAAATTTTTGCATAGCAAACTGGATGACAAATGATTCTGCACCAAATGACAGCAAGTATTTCCTGACTTCAACCACTGTCAAAAGCCTACATAAGGACAAGAAACTCACCTCACACTCCCTCTCTATTAGTGGCACTCTTATTTGCAAAGGATCCTCCTCTTCTTTTACAACTGCAAAATCCTCTTCTTTTACAGTGAAACCTTCTTCTTTTATAGTGACCTCCTCAACTTTTATGCCAATGACCTCACTGTCGTCACATGCATCAGGTTCAACTTTCAGTGAATCCATGCTGTTGTCTATAACAGTACCATTACCAATCATATCTGTGCTCTCATGATGCAGGACACAATTTCAATGCAATCATTTGGCACTACAACTCACTGACAGACAGATGGACCAATATATAGGTAAGAACGTGCCTATTCAGAATACTGCAAAATTAGCAACTGATCTGTTGATATCACATCTCTGACTAGTGCTGCTTTATTAACCTCTGAATTTGACTGAAAAATGTCACCAGGATTAACATAAATATAATTACAACAAATATGCCCAGATTCAAGGGTACAAAATTTCTTGTATCAGCCTCTATATGACCCTCTTCTCTCAACACCAGACTCTTCTGTTCATTTGTTTCTGCAAAAGGAATAAGATGAGTTTCTGAAGGAATTTCGTGTTTGAAATTATGTAAAGAAAAGAGGTCTTCAGAAACCTTAAACCACCACAAAATGAAAGACACTTTACTGCAAAGCACAATTTCATCCTTATATTATCCAGTATGTGTGCCTGTTAAAAATCTGCTGATTTTGAAATCAAGACACTCTTGAGTGTTTGCTTCTTGCACAGATTTATCATAGTACACTCTATTTATACCAGTCACTGGTTTGCTGTTGGCAAAGAAGTTTATGAATGTTGTTTTATCAGTACTTAAAGTGTGTTTATCAGGTGCTAACAACATAGTTTTGTGATTTCACAAAACTGTATCAGCTCAAGTTCTGATATTATTAAAATGGCATCAATAGCAAGGGAATAAGTGTTCAGGCTGCATTTATAGTGTGTGCAAGGCCACTAACATACACTATAAAAACTACAGCACCCTGTGCAAAACTGGATAGGACTCAATGCTGTGTTACCTCAATACAAACAAGTGTTGTTATGTGTGTGTCAGGCTTCGCAGCACCACTCTGTCTACTGTTTGGAAGATGAAATTTGAACCATTTGCCTTGATCCCCACCTAACCCACAAACATACAATTTTGTAATAAGTTGTAAGTGATACAAAGGCCCTGGCAAGGTCAACGAATATTTCTGCAACATGACCTTTGTTATGAACTTCCACTGTTGCATGTTGAATTTGTAGTTGATATAGTGACAAAGGGACTGGCACTTCTCCAAGCACTTTAGTCTTCGCCTGTCAGTAACATTCCACCAATGCTCCATACTTGAATTATATTCATCTATTACTGGTGCTATAAACCTTACCAATTAACAGCACTATTAAATAAATCATTTCTCACACTTCCCAGCAGAATGAAGTGAGTACACTACCTATGACTGAACCCTGAATGTGGCATACATAAGACTAAGTCACTAATCAGTTCACATCTTGACACATTAATATCCATCACATACACAACTAATGGTGCACTTTTTATTAGAATAAACTCTGCGTGTTATATGGAGAAATGAAATGTCGATGGTCTTAATCTGTGATCTAGAACATTTCAAATCAATGTTTGGACAAACATCTGAAAACATACAGGGATGCAGTCCCCTCAAGCCTCTTCACACACAATGAACATTTTCTATTTCATCTGCATTAGCAGTCAAACGTGCAAGTTGTTCATGCTATTCTTCACACCATAGAGAAAAGGCTCATAACTTTTAAATCTAGCAGAGAATTTCCTAGAATACAAACTTTAGTATCCAGTTATTCTGTCAACATTACTGCTTAATACCATGTTATATCACACTTTTACAAGCTGATGCCCACTCCACCTACCATCATATTCTCTCTGATTCCTTATACATACAAGAATCTGCCTCAATAAAAAAAACTTTAACGTAGAACGTGTACTTAAAAATGGTAACGTTTCGAGAAATTACTTATTCCGTGTTCCGAATACAAATTGATATTAAATATGTATTTATACTTGTGTCTGCAACAGTGTGCTAGACCACACGTTGCATTTAGCTTAATCCTACAGCGATATATGTGATGTACCTTGAACTGAATTTATGGAATAATTGTTCCTTAAACTAATTCGTGGTTCACCATGTATCCCGCACAGAACAGAAACACCACCACAGCCTACGCTTATTAATTATACGTGCCTGACTGTCACTGCAACATACAACAGTGTACCCGAAGACTATTTTCACAGATTGTACATTACGGAACGTACATTATTACGCGCAACAAAGAACATAAGTAAATGTAATCCTTCGTAATTTTCGCATTTCTTCTCATGCATATCTCCCAATTAATGACCATCTTGTGACCAGAAAGTAAAGCAGTCAGAAAAAAAAAAACAGGCATTAATAACTGGACCGTGGCGGTCATTTTTGAACTACATTATGTTTCACCCTACATTTACATTTTACAAACCTGTGTCCACTATCACATCCACTTAGTAACGCTATTCATTCAAAGTAACATATTTCCACTTAAATCGCACTTAAGTGCAAAGTAATGGTTCGCATTTTTCGATAACTTCACCTGCCTAAAGTACATGTCAGCCATCTTACGTATCTCGGACCAGAGTAGCCAACACAACTCGTATAACAAAAAATGTATCGCAGGAAGTCCAGTTATGGTACTGTAAGGCTGCGAACAAACAAAATAATGCTGTTGCTACTGCTACTATATAACAGCACACCCCAAATGCAAAGAAACATATCTTACATTCTAACAAAACAATCCAAAAAATGAATTACCAATAAAACATGTAATAATGTAAATATGTTATGATAGAAAAGTTATAAATATCTTAGCCTGCAAATTCATACAACAAACTGGATTAACACGTATATTATTCCTACATTTAGTTCAGCATAGATACATCCATACATATACTACGTACTTTACAGATTCCAGACTTTAGTCAAAATTAACACCTAGGATGTGTAATAGGTAATAAAAATTCAGACTAATGTTTTGTGCCCTACATGATTTTCACTCCTTCAGAAAATAGCACACTGCAAAGGCATGTGTACATTCTGCTCCAGATTAGGTAAAATTGCAGCATAAATCCTGAACATGTCAGAGGTTGCTTTCAGAGAAGAAACACTAAGCTGAATTCAAGCACTTTGATTTTTAAACTTCAAGAGTGGAGTGTGGAATGACATGATGGATGCTAAACATTTTGGATGTCCACCTGCCAGCAAACCGTATGGAAGACAACCTGTTAACCAACATTTATACACAAGATATTCATCCATATCTGCAGGATAATGTGTGGCGAGAGAGACCAAAGAAGCAGTTCAATTGATGTCAGTACCTCTATCAAGATGATGCTGCTCACCCTTCTTTATCTACACAAGAGTTTCTGGCCAGTAATGGCATAACATTGTTCCACACCCTCAATCTACAAACCTGTAACCTTCTTTTCTGAAACAGAAGCTTGCAATGGAGGGGACTTCATAACATCAGAATGACTGATGAAGAATCTAAGGCTACACTTGCATAATTCTGAACAGATGATATAATCAAATTCTTCCAAAAAAAGCCCAATTACTGTGTTCACTATGCAAAGTCACACAATAGCCTTGTCTGCTCCTACATCCTACATCATTCATCATATGATGTATCACCTTCCTGCATCAGTCTTACACAATGCATACATATTCAATAAAACACTTAAATCATGAAAGATTGAATAATTACTAAATTAAATTCTATTCAAGTTAAAGTGAAGTGCTCATTTCTCTACATCACATGTGTGTGTGTGTGATAGCCATAAAACATTGTATGAACAGAATTGCAGTTGTCACTATATTTCTGAGCTCTTTTTCAAATAAACTACTGAATATTATATGTTATATATATATATATGTGGCATGCCTTTTTCCATGTCACACATCAGATACACTGGGCCCGGATAGCTGTCAGTACAGCAACTAGCCACGGGCTGGATGGTCCAGGGATAGAATCCCGGTGAGGGCAAGCTATTCTGCACCTGTCCCGACTGTCCCCGGGGCCCACCCAGCCTCCTATACAATGGGTATTGCGTCTTTCCTCAGGTTACAGCGGCTGAGGTGTGGTACTCACCACCCATCTAACACCAAGGTTAAATAAAGAGTAGAGCTATATCTCTACTCCCTCTCTGGGCTTTTATAGCCCGTTCTAGGGTGAACTTTATACATCGGATAATTTACCATTAGTGGTCTGATCCTCACAGCCTCACTATGATGACCACATTAATCTCCCGTAAAGTCTACTGATTCTCTTGGTACAAAATCTTTCTCACCATAATATGCCAACTCCCCAGTATATGCTTCAGAAGTATCTTGCTGTTGAATGATTCATCACACACATAACAAGAATATGGAAGGGCACAATCAACTGTAAGCATTCATGTGAGCAGAGACTGTGATGCTGAATATTTATTATCCATATCAGAGGAGAAATAAAGCAGGACACTATCCACTATGGAACTGTTGAAGTGTAAAGGGTGTCTATAATAATTTGACATGGTTATTAGAAGATATACAGATCATATGAAGTTTGCTGCTTATATGGTTGTTTCGTTCATCACAATCTTTCCTATTCTCTTGGTTCTATTTCGTATCATGGTACATATGCTTGTATGTTTTGTATGCTTCTGCTTAATTTTGTAAATTATGTATTCTTATTGTTATGTATGTTCCATTCTGTGTATTCTATTTCATTGTGTTGTTTTGTGTATTGTTTGTCAGTAAATGTGTACTGTACTACTGCCACCAGTTGTCAACCCAATTGCAGTTAATAAATATATAATGTATTATATCATATTATATTCAGAGTACTCAAATGTATGCATGGTCAAATACCAAAAGATTAAGACCATCTCAACTGTGTGTGCATTCATAAGAGGCAATCATTCTTTCTAACAACTGTTATTTTAGACATAAGAGTCAAACAGATGCAGTCCATAATGTAGGTGTTTGTCTGGCAAACATGTTGTCACAGAAATAAAGATGCTCTCATTTGTCTACTTGGGCATTTCCGCAGAATATGATACTGGTGCCTTAAATGTATTATATTACATGAATGAAGGCATGTTACACTACATACATTTGACAGTTCTACATACTGTTGTAGTTGTCTTGTGTGTACTGTCGTCATCTTATGTGTATTTGTTGTAGAATGTGTGCATTGCTGTTTTTACTTTAGATGCCAGACTGTTGGCTAGAAGTCAGTATTTGGAAGGTCCTGTGACCGGCCACCTCGACACAGGTTTTTTTTGGTTTCCCTGTGTCTATAAGCAAATGCTGAGATGGTTCCCAAGATCCCAAGTTGTCACTACATGCTTCTCATGTAGCCCTCCCGACTTAAATTCAGTAGTAACCGATTTCATGCTTTGTGTACATGTAAAATAACCACTGCCACCGAGTAACAACCCAAGTGCAGTAAATAAAGATTATTATTATAATTATATACTCCATTCGCTGGAACAATGAATAATATACATCACACAAACAGGAACACTATCCACTGTGTATGCGTTCATGTCTCTTGAGATTACTTTGGCGACTGAATGATTTATTACACACATTACAAGAATATGGGCGCTCCCCACTGTGTATGCGTTCATGTCTCCTCAGACTACCCCGTTCATTGAATGATTTATTACACACACCACATGAATAAGGATGCTCCCCACTGTGTATGCGTCTATGTCTCTTGAGATTGCTGTGCTGACTGAATGATTTATTACATACATGACAAGAATATGGACGCTCTCCACTATGAATTAGTTTATGTTTCTTCAGAATACCAAGTTGACTAAATGATTTATTACACACATAACAGGAATATGGACGCTCTCCACTATGAACGAGTTTGTGTGCAATAAGACCACTCCACTGACTGAATAACTTATTACATACATCACAGCAATAAGGACGCTCTCCACTGTGTATGCGTTTGTGTGTCATCAGACTACTCCGATGACTGAATAATTTACTACACACATCACAACAATATGGATGCTCTCCACTATGTACACGTCTATGCCTCTTAAGGTTACTCTGGTGACTGAACGATTTATTGCATACATCACAGGAGTATGGGCGCTCACCATTGTGTATGAGCATGTGTACCTTTAGAGTACTATTTTGGGTGAATGATTTGTTACATATGTCACAGAAATAATGATTCCCTCCTTTATGTATCCGTTCGTGTTTCTTCAGATCATTCTCACAAATGAACGATTTCTTACAAACGCCACAGGAATGTGCATGTTCCCCACCATGCATATATTCATTCAGCACAGTCTGGTAAGAAAGAAACAATCATAAGAAACATTTAAGGGATGGACAAACATCATAGGACAGCCAAAGCAAGGTTAACCACTCCAATACACAATTAAATTGTTTACTGGATCCACTTACATGATGAGATAAGCCTTTTTTGTGAATGGTATACTCTTAAGTGCTACTAAAAAAGGCTTATTTTGAATTAACTGCAGAAATGTACGAAAAATACATTTTCAGAGGGGCAGTGCACCTGCACACAAGTGTACTTCTACACACTTTTGCATGAATATCACAAATGAAAATAAAACATATTAACTACTATGGCTATTAATATTAACAGGATATGATTCCTTTCCATTCTTTCCCAACATGTGATCTCATAACAGGGTACATGAAATTCTCTAAAGTCTACAGAGCAGAAGATACAGGCAGCAGGATCCTCTAACACTGTGGTATGTATTCACTAAAGTATGCAGCAGCACATTCCAAAAGACAGTAGTCTTGAGAAAAGGAACCTGACAACAGCACATCATGAGACAAGGTCAGTGGCAGTACGTCTTATATACCATTATATTACTTGGCAATACGATGTGCCCTATCTTTGTGATATATTACTTTCCTTCCTTGAAGTGGCAATTGGGTGAAAGACTTTTGCTGGCAGAGAACAATTATAAGATTTTTTTTTTAACAATCACCAACTGAAAAAAACATTTAATCCTTTATTTATATGTATATAGGTAACATATTTCCTTGTACAGCATGTGCCATGTTCATACAATATCCAGTTTTCTCCTCACTATATCCACGGTCATACAATTTAAAGGTATCATCATACAGAACAAGCCTTGCAGGTCCTGTGTGACAGTAGTTTAGCTGATCTGACATTTCATTGCCAGAAAATCCTTATCATGCAACTGTGGCTACAATAAACTATCACTAAACACAAGAATTCCTGCAATATCTTGGGACCAGTACAGAATTTCTTCCTGTGCAAAAACAAAGAAACTGACACAGCATTTCTGGACATTTGCAAAATGCAACTCACCTCATGCTCAGCCTCTGTTTGTGGCACCCTTATTAGCAAAGGATCCTCCTCTTCTTTTACATCTGTGAAATTTTCTTCTTTTATAGTGACATCTTCCTCTTTTATAGTGACCTCCTCAACTTTTATATCAATGACCTCATCATCATCACACAAATCAGGTTCAACCTTCAGTAAATCCATAATGCTCTGTAAAATCACCATACCAGTACCAATCATATATGTGCTTGTATTTCATTCAACTACTATCCCAACACTAGGTAATCTTAGCAACTGACAGCACTGTTCAATAAAACATTGCTCTCTTCCTTGTAGAATCTAAATACGTAAAACAATAAGGGTAGAACCCTAGACATGCTCAATACCAGACTATGTTACTAATCACTGTGTATCCTATAACATGAACCTCAATCACATATACAACTCAATGTGCACTGTTTTATAGAATGAACTGCAGGTTGGCTCAACACCATTGCAATGCACTTGTACTTTTGTAAGTTGCAGCATATTCTCAACAGCATTATATGGGACAATTAAAGTGGTGTTAGATCATGGGCATCCCAAGTTAATGTACTGATAACATCTAGAAATATACGATTCTTTCACCCAACATCCCTTCAGACAATCGATGCTTTCTCACATCATTAGCCAAACTGGGAAGTATCCACATTTTTCATTACATTACTTAAAGAAAGCTTATGAATCTGCAATGATTACAGGAGAACAATTTCTTAGTAATTAACTCAATGAGTACATCCTTAAAGAATTTTCATCCTTGGCCATAACTTCTTCTTTTTCTTCTCTGGCACTACAGCCCAACTTGGGCCTTGGCGCCTTCAATCCCTGGTCATTTACAGTCACTATTACATAATAATGCTATATTTATTTTACCCTTACACACCTGTAATTACTCCACCTACAATGAAAAGTTGGCATGTACTGAAGCCAGCACTGTTAGAATGTCTATTGTGACTCCTAATCCGCCCAACACTTTGCCTCCAACAAAACATGATGTTTGTCCACATTTTTTCCAAAATTCTGGCATAATTATAATTATACTCTTTTGTAACATGAAGCAAATCCCACAGCAAGGGCCCATTAAATATTACGCACTACCGCACATAATTTAGAGGCCCGTGATTTGTAACCGAATGTCACCATAAAACGCGTAAGAATGGTGGTGATGATACCGTGATTTAATTACTCTGTGCTCGGACTATAAAGATATATGCAGTTGTAATTAGATGTGAAATAGCACAATACACACAGTAGGTTCCACTCGTACATGCCTGACTTCGCTCTAGAAACCATGGAACTTAAATATTACGTTCTAGGTCATAATTTAAAAATCTTCGTACACCAACACATAAAATTAGTAATGCTACGTATTCTGAGCAACAAATTCCATATAAACGGTATTGGAAGTGTAAATTCAAGGTTCCAAATTGGCTACGGAGAAAAACCTTAACAACAATTCAGCCATTTTGTTTCTTGTGCCAGTGCAGCCAACACAAGTCCATCACAGTGAGTCATGTCACGGTATCAAAGATCACGGTTAACACAAACACATTACGAAGCATGAAAGCTATGCAATGTTGTATAGTTTTCGATGTGACCATTGCCCTTTAGGCGCCTTTTCAGTAACAGAAAATTCGTGCTGCCTGCACTAGTTTCCTCGAAAAAAAACTAAACTGCAATAAAAACATTTACAGTGCACCCCATGAGATACGGAGATTAAGCTTTCAGGCATAGGGCTTCTTTCAGTTAAAAGAAGTATATGAAACATTTTTATAGAATGGAGTCAGAGTTTTGCGTTGCACGTTACTTACAGTTAGTGGCAGCGACCTGGTTAGCATATGGGGTGTACAAGCATATTGCAAAAAGTTCGCTTGTCAGTTTGCTGTCTACTACAGTCATGCGCCGCATAACGACGTTGCGGCCAACGACGGACCACATATACGACGGTGGTCCCATAAGGTTATAATGTTATAATGCTTACCATTGTGTTACAGGTACCTACAGTATTCAGTACAGTAACATGCTGTACAGGTTTGTAGTCCAGGAGCAATAGGTTATACCATATAGCTTAGGCTATACTGTACTATCTAGGTTTGTGTAAGTGCACGTTCGCACAACGATGAAATCGCCTAACGACGCATTTCTTGGAACGTATCCCCCTCGGTAACCTTCGCATATCTGTACTGTAACAACTGCCTATCGATCCAAGTCCATGAACATGTAGAAGAGCCATGGGTTCTAACAACTTGAAAACATAAGCGTATAGAGCTAAGATAGTTCTGCCTTGAATAACGGATATCAGTGCTGCGAAGTGTTAGCGAATAAAGTTTCGTTGAAAGTTGTGCGTTAGAATGTTAATAATGAATGTCCCGCTATATGGAATAGAGCGTAGCCATTCCCAGCCTACGTTTGTAGTAACTCCTGGAAACGCTGTCATTTCTCAAGACACACAACGGAAAGGACTAATACGCATAATCGTATTACATGCATTTTACTTTATGGAGTGGAATTCGCCCTGCAACACTTAAAGGAACTGTAACGAGCCTAACTGTAAGGTAAGTTAAAAGCTGGCCCTGTGCACGCAAGGCACACAACGGAGAGTGAATCGTCAATCGCGCAAACGACATTTACTGATCACAGATATATCACTGGCTCGTTTTCCACTCTTTTACCTCCCGCACAAGTCGTACTGAAATCCCAATTAGACAGTTTTATATGAAGCTTATATAATTTAGTTCGGGGAGTGTCTGTTTAAGCTAGGCTGTACTGGAAGTAAGCGACAGTGTTACGCCAGAGTCGTAATAACGTAGTCATTTCACCAAACCTCCAATTGACGCTCTTGGACAATGTTGCAATGTTCGCCCGAGTATTTTCTTTTCGTTTAAAAATGTTCGCTATTATATCAATAACAACAAACACCACAAAAGGATCGTTTTCTACTTCATGACGACTAAAGTTTACCTTAGAAACGCCACGTGACAAAACAAAATAAGTGGGTTGGCACTTCTGTACATTCGTTGAGAAGAACTGTTACTCGACGTTAGGATTTGAATGCACTAAAGCTTGTTTATTTTACATTAATTATTTAAACCTTTGTGTTATTTTACTGTGTGTGTGTGTGTGTATTGCTGTCTTACATACTTTAGTTGCCGGATTGTTGGTTAGAAGTCAGTATCCGGAAGGTCCTGCGACCGGCCACCTCGGCATAAGGTTTTCTTGATTTCCCGTTGTCTATAAGCAAATGCTGAGATGGTTCCCAAGACTCCAAGTTGCTATTGCATGCTTCTCATGTAGCCCTCCCGACTAACATTCCTTAGATCCTTATTTCATACTTACGTACATGCATAATAACCACTGCCACCAGGTGACAGTTCATTTGCATTCAAATATATTATTATTATTATTAAGACAAAAAAGAAAAGTACCTCTCCTCCCCACTGCTCTCCGATTCCCAAAAGAACATTGTTTTAAGAAGATTCCCCAGTCTTCGCGTGCTTGTGTCACTGTCACGGGCAACATTAACGCGAAGGTGAATATGCAGCGTTGGTGAAATGATAACGACAGCTGCAAATGAAAGTACTCGGAGAAAAAGTCACCCCGATGCCACTGTGTCCACCATAAATCTCACATGGACTAGGCTGGAAGTGAACCCGAGCCTTCACGGTGAGAGGCCGGCGACTGACCACCTGAACCGTGACGTGACCTATTAAACACTAAGAATCTGGAAGGGAGAAAGAGCGTCGCTTTTTTTGGAGGAGGGGGAGGTGCCCAGACTTCGCCTCTCGTCCTTCTGGCAGGAGTATGAAAACATAGATAAAATTAAGACGTTAGAATGGTAGCTGGAAATGAGTGCAGCGGTATTTTTAATTCTATTTCATGCTACAGCACATAATTCGGGAAATCCGTTTAATTATCTATAACCTTAAAGCAAGGAAATTAATTTTTTATAAATTTAAATCGGGATGACTGCACGAGCAGCATGCAGTAGCAATTGGAATATTGGAACCATCGCAGCATTTACTTGAAGGCTGTGGAAAAACAAGGTAACCTGTATTCGGTCGTAGGACATTCCGCGCGCATACTGATTTAAAAGGCTAAGTGTAACTTGAATCATACTAAAATATTCAGTCCGTACCGCGCAGTAAACACACTCCGTCTCAGTTATACAAACCAGTCAGTTAATGTTGTATAGGGAAATAATAGCTGTTTGTTCTGAGATCCACACAAAACACGTAAATACACTGTGTGGGCAGAACGTAGAACGTTAGAATGTTAAACTGGTGGTACGTATAGTAACCACTGGCCTTTACAAGGGTTAAATCTTGGTTATACAAACCAGTCAGTTAATGCTGTATAGGGATATAGTAGCTATTTGTTCTCAGATCCATACAAAACACATAAATACGCTGTGTGGGCAGAAAGTGGAAGGTTAGAATGTTAAACTGGTGGTACGTATAGTAACCACTGGCCTTTACAAGGGTTAAATCTCGGTTGTACAAACCAGTCAGTTAATGCTGTATAGGGACATAGTAGCTGTTTGTTCTCAGATCCATACAAAACACATAAATACAGTGTGTAGGTAGAAAGAAGGTTCGAATGTTAATCCTGGGGGTGACCACTGGGCTTGAAAGGGCTAATGGTACTTGGAACATTATTACTTGTCTTTTTCCTATTCTGATAGTCTCAGCGATTTGTATTGGAATTACATAACACCAGCAGATGGACACGTGGACGTCTGTAACTGACGTGAAGTAAGGCTACGTAACTAATCATTGAACGCAGCATTTCCCTAAAATATGACTCATGTTCACACCCGACACCGAAGCTTCTAAGCAGCTGTACTTTCACTTGTCACGTCCCAGCAGGCAAGGTACGCATCTCCGTGGCATGCCATGCCACATATGTTGAGTTTACCGTTATGTACAGCTGCGCTATTAAAACTGCAACATTTTTCGAAAAATTTATGTTGTAACACGGGCTTCAGACGATTCCATTGCGACTAAATATCTTTGTGAATTTTACAGACTAGTTGAAAGGTCAAATTTGAGACGAAACTGAAGGAAGATGGCGCCGACGAGCGCCGGAACTCGTCGCACTGTCAGTCAAACAGCGTGCCTTGGTGTGTGAAAGTTGGTGAATTAGGTGTTGGTTTGATGAAGGCACACTAAATATGAGCATAATGCACGGTATGCACAATATTAAGATATTATGTAGAATGTAAATATATGCTGTGTGATTAACAGAATGTATTCACGTCACTTATATGACGTTTCCATATACAGGGTGTCCTAAAAGTCGCTTTACCCAAATAGCGTAACACTTAACTTTATTTATCTCAGTAATTAACCAACTTGATGCACAAAATTTTTGTTTTGCTATAAGTTTATTTCATGCCTCTACATGTTTAGAGCACATGTGCTCATCATCAGGAGGTCAAAATTGCATTACACAGCTTCTGGTATCATCACACCTGTAGGTGGCCGTCTCGTGCACAGGTTGAGAGAATGCATGCATTACAACCAGTCCTCTCTCAACCCGTGCACGAGACGGCCACCTACAGGTGTGATGATACCAGAGGCTGTGTAATGCAATTTTGACCTCCTGATGATGAGCACATGTGCTCTAAACATGTAAAGGCATGAAATAAACTTATTGCAAAACAAAAATTTTGTGCATCAAGTTGGTTAATTACTGAGATAAATATACTGAGATGCACGTTCGGCAAAACGTCAAAAACTTAACTTTGTTTCCGCTTCCGGTCAATTTTTTATATGCAATATTTGACGACACTGCCTTTGTGTCAGTTCTGCTTTCTATCAGCTGTTTTGTCACAGTTTTTTTGTCTGCATAGTGAAGGCATCTCAGCACAGCAGCCTTTGCGACACGCTGTATATACACTAACAGCCTGTATTGATGGCAGCTGCAGTGCAGACGATAACATTCCACTTCCTTGAAACACAGTTAAGTCGTCCCGGAAGTGCCTCAGATAGGCTGGCCGAATAAAGAATTTTTCAGATTTTGAGTACGTTCTGAAAACGGTCTGTTGTTTGCCACGTTGACAGACAGCAAGCATTTACATAGAGATACATACAGTTACGTGGGCCGTGATAGCTCAGTCGATATAGTGACTCGCTACGGGCTGGAAGGTAAGGGGAACGGACGCCGACAGATCGAGATTTTCAGCACCGGTCCAGACCGGTCCTGGGGTCCACCCAGATTCCTACACAATAGGTACTGGGATATTCGCGGGGGTAAAGCAGTCGCGGGAATGGCTTTGATCACCCACCCCATCTAGCGTCGAACTTAAGGAAGAAGTACATCAATACTCTTTACTCTCACTCTGGGCCTACATGGCAGGTTATGGACGATCTTTACCTTTACCTTTACTTTTCTTGTACCGTTATATAGTAATAACAGCACATTTAGAAGGGCATTCATGCCAGCCGACTGCAGCACAATATCATTAACCAAATGATGTGAACATGTTATATCGAACTGTAACGTGTAAATATAATATGGGAAGAGGCCCTTTTGTAACCCTAGACCGAGGACCCTGTCCGTACAGGGTACGGCTAATAACCCTAGACCGAGGACCCTGTCCGTACAGGGTACGGCTAATAACCCTAGACCGAGGACCCTGTCCGTACAGGGTACGGC
>Ga0123352_10004776_pt1 | contig 20103 bp, 8 predicted proteins | sample TergutLab28metaG_FD_89700 | JGI IMG/M metagenome (GOLD analysis project Ga0123352, IMG submission 89700) | Labiotermes labralis P1 segment gut microbial communities from Petit-Saut dam, French Guiana - Lab288 P1 | ecosystem: Host-associated > Arthropoda: Insects > Digestive system > Gut ...
CGGTGTTGTATGGTCCAAACTGAATACAGACGCTCTCTTGTATGGTTCACACCTAATTTGGCCCAATTCTAATAAAAGTATGGTGCTGTATGATTCAAACCTAATACAGGCATGGTTTTGTATGACGCAAATTTTTAAATAAAATCCTGTTTCTGTAGGGTTCAAAAGTGTGTAACACAAACTTTGTGTTGCGCAGTTCAAAATTGTGTTATGCAGTCTCTGTATTGCGCAGTCCAAAAGTGTGTAACACAGCCTATGTATTGCGCAGTCCAAAAGTGTGTTACACAGCCTGCGTATTGCGCAGTCCAAACGTGTTACACAACCTCTGTACTGCGCAGTCCAAAAGTGTGTTACACAGTCTCTCTATTACGCAGTCCAAAAGTGTGTAACAGCCCCTGTATTGCACAGTCCAAAAGTGTGTAACGGCATCTGTATTACGCAGTCCAAATGTGTGTAACACAGAAGTTTTATTTTGCGGTTCGTGTGAACCAGTCTGCACGAGGCAATGTGCGGGATACATCGCAGCAAGATCCTGTGTACAATTGTGCCAAATATAAAGGTCATCCGAATTTACCGAATGAAACAACGAAAGAGCAGGCCACACCAAAATACACTTCAATATAATCTATTTATCCCGAAATGTTGTTTTCTTGTGTTGAACACAGTATTTCACAACTGACATAGAGGAAATCATCTGAAACTTTCCATCTATAGATACTGCTATTTTCTTGGTGTCTTTCAGAAGCTTCTTCAAATGTTCTTTTAAATTCATTACATGGCTTGGCCTTCTTTTTTCCAATTCTACATCTGACACAGTTTCAGGTTTCTTCAATTTTATATTCATACCAGTGCCTAAGAATTCCTAAAGATAAACACTTTAATTTCTTTCTTTCCTTCCTATTATGGCCTCCTGTATCTACTAATTGTAGGTGAAGAGGGTTATCTGTTGCGCCTGATCACCCTCAGTGACACACACACACACAAACACACACACACATACACAAACACACACACACGCAAACACACACACACACACAAACACAAACACACAATTATACACACTCGGTAGGGTTTCTATGGGCGAGGGATCAGCCTTATGCAGAGACGTCTACCTGACAAAACACAACATTCAGAACAAAGAACCATGTCCCCTGCGGGTTTCAAACCCGGAATCTTAACAAGCAGACCTGCGCTTTAGACGGCGCAACAAACGTGATCGGCGCCTTTAAAAATTTGTAAATGAAAATCACAAATCGGGGAGACCAAGAAGTGGGGGTTGTGTTGTGGTAATTTGTTAGTGAATTGTGTATTTGGTACTTTTTAAATTCGTTGATACATGTTACATGTTACATGTTACATGTTACATGTTACATGTTACATGTTACATGTTACATGTTACATGTTACATGACAATATGGCATACAATTCTGAACTTGAATATAAACAAAATTAACAGTAATATTGCAAAGCAGTTTGGTTCAGAAAATTGCTCAAAATGTCAGGTACTGAATTTTGCAATAAGGTGAAGAGAAATGGCGGGATTAAACGTAACTCTGGCTCCACACACTTCCACCCCAGGAAATGGCATCAGGTTCCCACAGCTTAGAAAGTTGGCCGGGACTTGAGGCGATGGGGATGAGAAAAATTCATGGCAGCCTGAGCAGTCTGAGCGAATTCATAGACTGGTAGATGCTTCTTGCTGCTAGCACCGAAACGAACTCACAGAGTCAATAACATTGTTTGCTTTACCCAGGGAATTTCTTCCCACCGAGAAATGCGGAATACATAGCAAAAAGAGGATCTCTTCAAATTTGTCTCTTTCTGTTGCAGATTGGGATACTTTGCTATTGGTTTATGTAGCATAAATAACACATTTTACGATCTTAGCCCTTATACTGCTAACGTGGAAAATATGGTGAGCTACTAATAATGACAGCAAATAGCAGATGGTATTTAATTCGGCGTTTAAAGGGTTAAATTGTTTCGGTTTTAACCATGTACTTAGTTAAATATATTCCATAAACAATCACCTTCCTTCCTTCCTTCCTTCCTTCCTTACTCAATTATTTACTTACCTACTCCATGGTGCAGAGTCCTCCTTGAGAAGCTAAAAGTTTTTCAACCAGTCAAGAAATTCCTAACATTTTATGGAACCCGAATATTTATTACCACATTCACAAGTGCCCGCCACCTGTCCCTATCCTAAACCAGCTCGATCCAGTCCATACCCCCACATCCCACTTCCTGAAGAGCCGTCTTAATATTATTCTCCAATCTACGACTGGATCTTCCAAGTGGTGTCTTTCCTTCAGGTTTCTTCACCAAAATCCTGTATACGCCTCTCCTGTCACCCATACGCTTTACATGCCCCACCCATCTAATTCTCCATAAACAACCATCACAGTACACATCGTCTCTGATATCAATTATTCTGTTTAAATCCCACATGTTTCGGTCTCCACTCTCCGTCCTTAGGGAGAATATCCAAATATACTGATTGAAACTTATAAGGCTATTAGTACATTATTATATGTCAAATGTTCAAAATTTACCAGAATACACTTTCTGACATTAAGTTAGTATCTAGTTATGTACTATAAATACATAAGATATTTTATGTGAAGAGAGAGAAAACCAACAAGATGCAACAATCAGATGTTTATTATCAACTTCTGTTTCAGCATGTTTCGGGCATCATTATGCGCATCTTCAGGAGAACAAAGACCGTGTGTTACTGCATACGGTGTACTGCGCTGGTTCTGCTGGATGTGGTTGGTAGCGGTTGTGGGGCGCTGCGTTGTAGGTTGCGAGCACTAATGATCGCATCCTACAACGCAGCGCCCCACAACCGCTACCAACCCCATCCAGCAGAACCAGCACAGTAACACACGGTCTTTGTTCTCCTGAAGATGGGCATAATGATGCCCGAAACATGTTGAGACAGAAGTTGATAATAAACATCTGATTGTTGCATCTTGTTGGTTTTCCCTTTCTTCACACTTTGCTCACGATGCACGGTCACAGGAACCTAAATATTTTGTGTTTTCTTATGAGGCCTGTGATGAAAATCCTTGAAAATTAGGATCGCAGTCTGACATGCAATTCTGAGCTTATGCAAGCAAACTAATGCAGCACCACAAATAATCCGTGCTTATGACAGAATAATAGTATACTTAACAACTGAATTTGGGTGTCTATAATTAGACACGCATACGTGACATATGCACAGAATAACACATCATCCTCCTAAAGTACGCAGAATGATGTGTTAATCTGTTGTAATGGATCGCAACTAAACATTCTATATACAGCGCTGACTGTACATGTGTTAGTTTACACACTCACAACACGAAACTGTTCTGAAAACTTCATACACAAAATATCACACACTTGTACAGCATACTGGTTTGTTCCCCCTGAAGGTGGTCCATCGCGATTGAAAAGTACTGGAGATTACAAATCCAGGCAATGTGTAGTAAGTAAAACGTAATACTGGGTGTCGATTGGGTAACCCTTGTTGCCATGGAAATGCAGTACGCATCACTTTTTCTGATTGTGTTTCTGTAGCCTTAGTTATTCAACATGCAACGCGCATACACCGAACTATATTGCCATCGGTGGCCTGGCTGGTTGTACCATTTTTTCTCACATAATTTCAAAGATGTCATTACATCTCAGTAGCACAAAATGTGTTTTCCTTTGCTCTACAATTTTTGTCTGCAACGTTTCTCATTCCAAGACGAATTCAGCGTGATATCATAAATGTACATAGTTCTGTCGAGGCACCCGGTGGCGCAGTTTGTTGGGGCACTGTACTAAAAGCCCGGAAGGTCGCGGGATCGATTCCCGATAGTGTCACTGGAATTATTCATTGACATAATCCTTCCTGCCGCACTATGGCCTTGGGGTTAACTCCGCCCCTAACAGAAATGAGTACCACGAATATTTCCTGGGGGGTAAAGGCGGCCAGTGCTTAGGGCTAACAACCTTAACACCTTCATGTGCCGAATGCCTTGAAATCTGGGAACATCAGCCTCCTGGAAACTTCAGGTCCTGTCCAGGCCTGTAATTGGATTGCTTTACATTTTACATAGGTCTCTGTGTAAAGTATCTGTTATTCTTGTCATATTTTAATGAAAGTCGACTTTTCCCGACTGATGTTAAAGATATACACAAATATCAAATATCATGACGAAGCTAATAGTAACTTTTCGAAGTGTTGTGAACGCGCCCAATGAAAGGAATGACGTAGCAGGTTTGGTTAAGTTGTTGATTTTTTTGGTGAAATATGTTTTGGAAATTTGAAACCTGTTTTGAGGTGTGGGATGAAGAATACCACAATACAAAGGTTGGAAGATCTGTAAAATTATAATTTAAAAATTACAATGAATTAATTTCATTTCAAATTTCTCATTTATGGAATATGTTGAAAAATGTTGGTATCTTGGCGAAGTTTTGCCAGATAATTTGATTTCACAGAAAAATTATTAAAAACACATAAATTATAGAAACAAACCGCCAAATTCTAAATGACAATTTCACTCGACACTTGATACTAATTACGACGATAATGACAATTTGTAGATATGACAAAGACAGAATATGTTTATTTAATAATTCCATTTAAATGCACAAATTCGTTGTGTTGTTACTCAATTATTACACCAACAAATGCACATATATACAATTTATAAAACTTACACATTAAAACATTAAAAACGCTCCTACATGTTTCGGTCCTAAGACCATCATCAGGGAGCTATATATTCCTTGCTAAAGTCACACTAGAAATAGTCATAGATTAATTTCGTTCTGGAAGTTGGGTATTGTGGCAGCATGCCGTGTTGTGAAATGTTATGTTTAGAAGAGTGCTCTGCTACGGATGTGCATTCTGTGCTTCGTTGCGTTGCATTGGTGCAATAATTGAGTAACTCGACAGCATGCACGGCGTAACAATAAAAATAAAAAAAAGTCGTTTTGTTGTATTGCCCGTAAATTTCTTAAATTTAAAGGTCTTTCCTAGCTTATTTTCTTGTCAATACGCCACTGACAGGGACCGGAGTAGCGCCGTTCGTACAGTAACCAGACAACGGAACGGACGGTATGAGATTCGTATCCATGCAGAAGCAAGAAATCTCTCTCTTCTCCTGAAATGTTCTTACCTATTCTTGGATCCATCCAGATTCTTATTCAGTGGGTACCAGAGTTCTCTCTCTGTAGCTTAATGTTAATGGAGCATGAAGCTGACGAACCATCTTTATTTAGTGCTCGGATTAAGAATGATTGGAGCTATAATCTACTCCCTACATATGCCTTCAAGGATTGGAGATGGTCAAATTTACCTTTACCTTTTCGCATTAGGGATTTCTTACATTGCATTAATACAAGTACGAAAATCTCAATTTTACGGCATTTGTGCAGGTGGCGCCATTTATTTTGGTATGTGTATACCAAACATATGAGGAAAGCTGTTGTCTCTACCTCCGTCGCCCCGACCAGGTCGCTTCTGACAGCCATTCATCCTTCTATCTGTGGAATATTGGAGGGGGGGGGGTGGTGGTCTTCCTTAGGTTAGAGCAACCTATCATGAAATTAACGTCCCTCCAGTACCGGGGTTAAAAATACTGGAGTTATCAACTCTAATACCAATTTTTCCATTCTTCGTGGCCCTTTGGTTAATACTGAAAAATCAAGTACAATGAGACCTTTAACTATACATCCTTGTCGCCCTCCAATCTCGTCAGGTTCCATATTTTAACCAGCAACCATACCATTAATTTCCTTTCCTTTGATCTTTGATTTCATAACCGATTTACGAAGACTGTTGCTGGCTAACATTCCTCTACATCTCACTGTGGGGTCTCAGGGTCTTTGTGGTCAAAGAGAGTTAAGTTACTGTTTGGTGTACTGGTAGATTATTCAGGCTTACCCCATTCGAATTACCGTTACGTTACTTGTAATTCTAACTATTTACAGTGATTTCACTCCTTATCAGAGCTTCAAACAATGCAAAGACCTTAACATATTTACAATTTATAGCTTTTTTCCTTACTTTTCAGTCTTATAAAACCTCTTTATTTCAAAAAACGGCGTTAAATGCCTTTAAAGTCAATCAAACAGAAGTAGTTTTGTGACACCAGCATAATGGAACTTCCCTATCAGAATTCGGTTACAAACATTCATGAGAAAACGGGATTTCAGGAGTTACCACAACCAGCACATTTTTGGGTTTCTTCTGGAAATTTATTATTACATTAGTCAAGGAGTCGGTCCGGGATCGAATCCCGGTGGGCACGAGATTTTCCGCCCGTCCAGACCGGCCCTGGGTCCCAACCATCCTCTGTAAAATGAGTACCGGGTCTCTCCTGGGGGTAAAGTGCGGCCGGGACGTGCTGCTGACCACTCACCCTCTTCAAGGGCCGCGGTCATGGAAGAGTAGAGCTATACCTTTACCCACCCTCTGGGCCACACCGGGCCTGTAACGGGATCACTTTACCTTTACATTTTACTTGTCAAGGAGTCCTTGGCAAGGAAGCCGACACCACCGTTTTTGGTCTTATTATATGTCAACCCTTGGAATACCAGTGGTATCTACACGTAACGCCAGATATGACACTAAAACTGCTGTATGTTACCACACAGTGCAATTATGTGTTCCCTGTGATTCTTGCAATAAACAGCCACAGTCTCCATATAAAATATGCACCAGACACTGAGTCAGCTTTGTTTCGTTCGCCTAGTTTCGGGGAGGTTTGTCGGTCGATGACTGGAGACAAGGAAACCATCGCAGTGATAATAAGCTTCCAAAAGTGTAATAAAAACTCACTAGAGCGTCGGGCTGACGTTTGTCAGCTAAGTAAAAACAAGCACACACTAAGGTACTGGTTACTCTATTATTATACCAACTACTGCACATATATAAAATTTATAAAATTTACACATTAAATCATTAAAACGCTCGGACATGTTTCGGTCCTAAGACCATCATCAGGGAGCCATATCGTCCTTGCTAAAGTCACACTATAAAAAGTCACATATTAATTTCGCTGTACCAGTTAGGTATTGTGGCAGCATGCCGTGTTGTGTAATGTTATGTTGCGAAGAGTACCCTGCTATGGATGTGCATTCTGTGCTTCGCTGCGTTGCAACGAAGCACAGAATGCACATCCACAGTACCCAACTGCTACAGCGAAATTAATGTGACTTTTTATAGTGTGACTTTAGCAAGGACGATATGGCTCCCTGATGATGGTCCTAGGACCGAAATATGTCGGAGCGTTTTAATGTTTTAATGTTAAATTTTATAAATTTTTTATATGTGCAGTAGTTGGTATAATAATTGAGTAACTCGACAACATGCACGGTTTAACAACGAAAATAAGGTACTGATCTTTCTAATAGACGACAATAGTGTTCTCTGTGAAATACAAACTGAATATTTGTAAAACGTCGATTAATTTTACTCTGTATGGAGTTGACTTTAAATTCTCTCGATTAATCTTGAGGTCCATTACAATCCTAAAGCCATCGCTTACCCAGCCCCCTAATTATGTCTTCTCGCACAGGTAACACTGCTAAATGTGAGTCTGAAAAATAAAAAATTTATCTAATTTTATCAAACTCGTTTTTTTAAATTTCTTTTACGTTTCTTTATTAATTTCATGCACTCTACTGATTATTATTACTATACTACTCTGTTTGTTTGTGTTCTAATACAGTCAAGGAAGAACCATTTCGCTTTTTCGATTCCCATAAACTTTGTACATTATGCCCCATCCAAACACGTCATGTTATTACTGTTGACGTATTCTTGTAATAAGTGATTTTTTTATTTAGTCTTTAAGTGCAAAAAAGAACAAACTAAAAACTTTGTGGCTCTACGACAGACTGTTGAAAGTCATGCGTTCTATACGTTGGCTTTCTATTTTGACAGGTCTAAAGCGACATCTATTAAATATATCTAACTAAAAGATCCGAAATTCTCAAGCCTGTGACTTGAATGATACCGTATTCAGAGATATTTCTGGAAGCAGAAAGAAAAAAGCACTGAATTATTTTGTGCTAAATTACATACGTCTGTTATACACCATCATCGGAACGACGTCATAAGTTACGGCACTTACTGCTATCGAGCTGCCGTCTTGGAAATACCTTCTACTTCTCTACATCTAATTTATGTGTTCGTCTAGCAGCCATCACAAGCAAACGGCAGAATAAAAGTGGACAACATACATTTTTACATGAGTTTCAATGGAGCCTTAGGTTAAGTGACCTTCTGGTTCTTTACATACTTCCCTGTCATTTACCGGCACTTATATTCTTACACTGACAGTCCCTAAACATAGAGTGCATGTTGAATGTTGTACGTTCTGTCATGCCAAGAACGATAAATTTGTTCCTGTACATGCCAGGCTGACACATGAGAGAACACAGGGATAGTTCCATGCATTCTTAATCTCAGAATTTAGATTGAAGTGAGGGGTTAACTTTACTATGTGGAAAAGATAAAATATTTCTTTCCCGTGTCTTAAATCTCACCACGGATTCTCCAATGTCCAACCAATAACCTAGTTACTATACTGACCACGATATTCCGGCTCATACGCATCTGTGTGTGTGTGTGTGTGTGTGTGTGTTTGTGTGTGCGCACGCGTGTATATATATATATATATATATATATATGTTCTCCAAAACGCACAGACAGCTTCTGGGGCCTACACAGCGTACGGTTGAATGGGCTTCGTGAGCTTCTTGCCCGGAATTAGAGTGGACCAGGGCACGATATTCACCTTTTACCTCCGTCTTGTGCCTTTATGGTAACGCCACGAGCTAAGTCACCTCTACCCTACACACACACACAATATATATATATATATATATGTAGGTTAGTGTTGGATTAGTCCGTGCCGATCCCATGAAAGCACTAGACGGAGGTGCAAGGTGAATATCGTGCCCTGGCCCACTCTAATTTAGGGCAAGAAGCTTACGCAGCCCATTCAACAGTATGCTGAGTAGGCTCCAGAAGCTGTCTGAACGTTTTGGAGAACAGGAAAATCCCTTGCCCTAACCGGGAATCCAGCCCCGAATCTTCCAGCCAGAAACTACATAGACTGTGTTCACCCGACTCACGAATACATATATATTACATATATGTATAAATAAACACGGTTTAAAATCATTCACCTTTTACATATCGTAGGCTACCGTTCCGGTAAATTACTTGATGTAAATTTAGAACAATTCTTATGCTTAATACAAACAAATATATATTTCTAACCGCTTACTGTGTAAGCTAAAATGTTTCCTCAGTAACTACACTTCTGCCACAACAGTTTTCGAAGCCATGGTATTATTATTACTTGAAGAGAGTCCGATAAAACTTCCGTACTTTTTGGATTCTCTTCCTGTGAATTGACGTAGTTTTGTACAGAGTGCACCAGAAGTCGCTGTGCTCCTACCGCGAACAGAAAGCATATTCAACGAGTCGCTGTACATTAGCACAAATACATTTTTCTTACTTACTTCTAAGTTATAAAAACTTACGAAATGGCCTCCACGCTCTTTCAGACATGCACCTATTTGTCTTGTCCTGTTTGAAAGAAACGGGGCGGTTTTATTCTCTGTATTACAGATTCACAGTGACTGTTTGCTTACTCTATATAAAAAATATAATTTTACGATCAGCGAAAGCAAGGACGGACGGACGGACGGACGGACGGACTAATGTACCCGCTAACGGTGTTCAACAAGAACAACATGCAACTGAAATTTTAATAACTAAAGGAATTACTAAAATGTTTCGCTTCAGTAAGTCTGGACCATGGAATTCATTTCTTCGCTACACACCCAAAATGTTATGATAGGGACAGCTTATCAGGTCGCGGTGTCTAACAAGGCTCAATCGATAATTTGCCACAAACATGATGTATTGAGTACAAGTGTATGCAGTTTAGAAAAAACAGCAGTCCTTAGAACTTTCCTTGGCAGAATTTATCCATAGTACACCAGCTAACACGATGGGAAAAAAACAAACACATCTGAAAGGTAGAAGTAATTTTCTCAATGTTTGAGATGTTTACAGACTACCAGCCAAGAACCGCATACGTGTTCTAGGCCTATATGAGCTTCTATTCTAAAATGAATTCTTTCAGGTGTTTATATATAACACTGCTCGAACGCTGACGTTGTTGCACTGCCACTAAGGAATCTGGTTACTCTGCGCATCAGAGTTCATGTATAAATCCTTCAATTAATCTTAAACAAGCCCCAAAGCTTTCAACATTGCCAAATCACTCCGGTTTGCTAGTACTGCTTCCTTCACATGTATTATATATTGTACAGTCTGTCCCAGTCGAGTTGGATAATCGTTCAGGAAACAGATCATTTTTCAAGAGAACTCACTGCTCAGTTTATTTATCTCAGTATTTAACCAACTTGATGCACAAAATTTGTTTCACAATAAGTCTGGTCAAAATTGCTCCTGATGATGAGCACATGTGCTCGAAGCATGTAGAGGCATGAAATAAAACTTATTGTGAAAAAAAATTTTGCGCATCAAGTTGTTTAAATACTGAGTTAAAAATACTGAGATGCACGGTCAACTAAACTTAAAAAAAATCACTGCTCTCTGTTCATAATATCAGCAAATAAGTTGTAATTGTCAGCATATGTCACACATTCGTGTCTGTCTTACAAAATGCAGCAGCTTGTAGTGTTACTGTAAGTATGAAGTAGCTTAATGGACATGCGCTTTGTAAGTAACGTAACAGAGTAAGAGTAAAATAAAGTTCACCCTAGAACAAGCCACGAAAGCCCATAAGGGGAGTAGAGACATAGCTCTACTCTTTCTTTAACCTCGGCGTTAGATGGGGTGGATGGTCAACGCCACGCCTGGCCGCCTTTTCCCCGGGAAAGACCCGGTACCAAATGTATAGGAGGCTGGGAGGGACCAAGGGCCGGTCTGGAGAGGTAGGGAAAATCTCGCTCCCACCGGAATTCGATCCCCGGACCGTCAAGCCCGTAGCGAGTTGCAATACCGACTACACTATCGCGGCCGCCAACGTTACAGGGAATTTACACATTATGTATTATTTACACATTATGTATTTTAGGGTACGTAAAAGCGCTGGAGCAGAAGATTACTAATTCAGTTCCGGGTTTCAAATGTATTCCGTTGGAAATAATTAAATATTTGGGGAAAAGTTTGGTCCAAGCTGAAAATTTTAAAATACACACGCACAAATGTAGGCGGTTAGGCTGAAACGCCACGAAATCTGGTAGCGACGTCTATCCAAGTACTGAAATGTTTTAAATTCTAGGCGCAAGTATTTTAAGCAATGGCATGTCTGTAAGTTTCAGGGTTCATTTTCCCATTAAAATTTTTCACAACGCTGCTTCACCAACACGCTTTTGATCAAATTTTCTGACCATTTTGGACGATAACCCACTATATTACGTACCTTATAAGAAATCGACGGGAATTTTGCAGTAAAGGACAAATCTGGAACCCATATAATTAATCGGTCGCAGCCTGTCTCCAGGTACTGCGTTGAGAAAAAGGGAAAATTATGTGAATCTGTAAAGTCAGCCTCCATAGAAGAATGTTGTATGAAGAGCAAAGTATTGAATTCTCTGTGTGGTTGATGTCTGTCTTCTTTACAATCCCATTTTAATCAATTCAAGAACAATTACAAAAGAGGCCCTAATTAAGCCTTCCATTTATAGTTTGCAGCAGTTTAATTTCTTTTGAAAGCTTTCAGGTTCCGCGGTCTTAAGACGAAACTAATTTCAAAGTTCCACATATTAGACACATTTTGCAACAAGACAGTTAAAAATACTTTTATCCAAGCTCACGCGCTCCGGTAACCCACGCGACCAAGGCGCCCCCTACCTCAACGATGACGCGCAACACAAGAACGCTGATAAGTCGACGTAAACTTTACGCACTAATAAGGCAAAACAACTTAATTAGCAAGGAGACCGAATCTAGTAAAGCGGCACACCGCAACATAAAATGAAAATGAGTCACAATACCTGCAAGAGACACTCCTATATTCTGTATTGGTGTCTGCTTAAAACTGCTTGTTGCCACAGTTCATAAGCAGAAGGATGACGGCATATTCGTAAAAGAGGTTTTATGAAATGTTACGAGGAAGGACATTACATACTGGCCACGATAATTACACTCTTTGGTATAAATAGAAATTTCAGTTTCTGGGGGCAGTCCTCGATACACGCTGTCACTATGTGTGCTATGGTATTCAACTAAAAACTATCAATTCTAAATTGTCTGTTTGTCTTTCATATAATTCTCACCAGAAACAGAATTATTTCCATAAACAGCATAAATTTGTTCGTGTATCTAGTATAGAGACAGTGTTTCCTACGATGTCTCGTATATAAATATACAGGGTTATTCATAATTCTGTGAAACATGTTAGAAAACTGGCTGATGCCACAGTTGAATGAAGACAGTAATGATTATATCTTTCAACAAGACGACTCTCCGTCTCACTACAAAGACGTGCGAGGGTATCTCAATCGAAACTTGCCACAAAGGTGGATAGGACGCACACGAAAAGATGACGCGTTAATGCGGTGGTCACCCCGGTCCCTGGATTTAACCCCGTGCGACTTTTTCTTCTGGGGGTTTGTGAAGGACACTGTCTTTGTGCCTCCATTACCCGCTAATCTCCAGATTTTCGCAACCGTATCACCGCTGCTGTGGCTCTGGTCGACCGTGATATGCTGACATGCGTGTGGAACGAGATAGACTATCGCATAGATGTCTGCCGTATTACCAAAGGTGGACACACTGAGCATCTCTGAAATATGTGAAAAAACTTGGAGAGTTTCTCTCTCTATCAGCGTAAGAACTACCATGATCCGTTGAATAAATTCTTTGTTGCGAATTTATAAAATGTTTCACGGACTTATGAATAACCCTGTATTTCATGTTGAATATGGTTGATTAAATACTCCAGAAAATTAACACTTCAGAACTATTTAGTTCTTAAATGGAATATTCGGAGGAAGTAACAAGACACAAGTAATATACGGAATATGAAACTTCAAAATTTTATTATTAGCTTAAGATTGATTACCTTTGAATAAAGAGTTATATACACCTTGATTAATTGCACTAACAGGAAATTAAAAAAAACACACCCAACAGTTTGGCAGGAAAATGGGGTCTCGGGACGAAACCATTATAGAAGACCTGGATGAAATAGGAAAATAATTTTAATATAGAAGTGATAGAAATGGAACATTCAAAATATTTAATGAAGGCAATGTAATTAAACTATCAAATGTTGTGTTTCATAGACACAGTGATGAAATTTCGATTTCCGTTACTTGAAGGAACAGACGGGCAGCTTTCAAATACTGTAGAAAATATATTAAAATATTAATAATTTCTTCATCTTCATGTTCTGCTTTTTCTTAGGATGACATGTTTTTCTAGCACGCCATAAGAAGACAAAATATGGCGATTATCTCTGTCTGTCTGTCTGTCTTCATATCGCCCATGTAACAGCAATTTGTCGTAGCCCACACAATTCGTCGAAATCATATTCTCCCTTACTAGAGAGCTGCGTCACAAACACAACTTCTGTCAAGATGTTGTCTCCAGAAAAGAGATTTGCTTCTCCTTACACTTTCGTGACAAATTATCGCTCTTAAGTATTGTTCTATTAATGATTTGTCAAGTTTTTTTTTTCTGTTCCTAACAAAACGGTGTTGGAATGTTACTGTCCAGTTGAAATGTGATGGCACACGGTGAAGCAGGGGTGGGGAAGTGAAGGGGAAACTGGCGAATGGAGTGGGTAGCCAGTGCAGCTTGTGCGGCACGTGGGCTAGAATCACTGCCACATAAGTTGACACGTGCGCTGCGCACGTCGAAAAACTTGCGAGCGCCCTGAAGATGGCCAACACCTTAGGCCGAAACATGTCAGAGCAATAATTAACAAATAAAAACTCTTTGCAGAGCATTTTAGTGTTAAATACGAAATTATGTATAGCCAACTTAGTACTTGATATTCAGAAGATCTGTTCACGTTACGCACCAGTTAGATGTGCTGTCTTTGCGCACGCAGCTCAAACAATTCTTTATACAATTCTCAAGGAAGTCCAACCTGACAGAAGAAAATAACCTGACAAATTGCAGATACCACTGCGATTTAAGATTTCTAGCTTAACAACTTTTTGGTAGAATATAGGGCTAAATGTGAAGAAATACTTCAAAAATATTGCACATAATAATACTGTTAAGCTATATATATATATATATATATAGTTTGACAGTTAGCTTTTTGAACGAAAGCTGTTTTTCTAAGCTACAAATTTCTACCACACGCTGCCAACACAAGATGCATAACATCGAAAAAGGAAGATTGGAAATAAATGAAGAGAAATATCATACATGGAAGATATTTCGCAAAGAACTCAATTGGAAATTTCGAGTGTGCGTTTGTGTGTGTGTGTGTGTGTGTGTATGTGTGTGTGTCTGTTTGTGTGTGTGTGTGTCACTGCATTAAACCTGACCAGCATGGGCAGTGAATGGTATAGACGTTTCTATCTCATTAATTTTCTAGCGTCGGTGGGATTCCCAGACTTTACGCGGGCACGCACACACACACACACACACACGAAAGATGGCAAATCTTAGGGTTTAGACAGCGACTCACACATTCCAAGATCAATATTCATACTTTTTAAGTGAGATACCTATGAAATAGATCATTCTGATACTAAATTATTCTTAACATTCAGAGCTGTTAAGATAAATTTACAATTAATGTAAAAGTTCTGAAATTTTTATAACGAAAAGCAATCTTTTCGGTTTACCAGCTTCCACACAAATGCATTGTAATTAAGGCACACAGGTTAACTAAGAAGTGTAGCTAATCCTAAAAACAATCCGAGGCGATGGACGGCTTGATTGCAACTTGCCAGATATATTCCACATTTCTTGTGAATATGGTTAGAAGTACCCGAGACATAATGGGCAAAACATAAAACCAGGTGCAAATATCATGCACAGCACATACGCATTTACTAACCCGCAAGATCGTGTCCCCAGATCTTAATAAATAAGGGACACAAAACATATTTTGAGCAAAAGACCGCACTGGCTGAACATGGACTGCATTATGCTGCAGACTGAGAGGTTTCTGAACTTAGCAATAATTGTAATGCGGGAAATATTGTTATATTATTTCACTCATCAACATGCTCAAGAAATCCATTTTCGGTCCACAAGAAACTTTCAACAGCATACAGACAGGAAGCGAGGTGTACGGAGAGACACAGTGTTGAGGCAAGTGACAAACTAGGCAGCATCAACACACTGGTCTGACATTGCCCACTGGACCACTCTGACACGATTTTATAGCTTAAGCAATAATTCATCTTAGATAAATTTGTAATTGGGTCCGTTCACTGTCACAAGTCATTGCCTTCTTCTGCAAGGTGCGAATTCTCTACAGATAGACCTAATTTATATAGCTATATACTGTAGAGTATCTATGAATATTTACACCGTACTGAGAATCATCTGATGCAGATGGGTGTTAAGAGATGGTGGAACAATGTAGTAGACAGATTTGCATGGGCTATCATTCTGAAGGAGGCACTGGTTAAACTATAGGGATTGTATTCTAATGAAGAAGAAGATAATATTTGTTTCCACAATAGTTTTTCAAAGTGCATATTTCCCTGTTGACAGAGAAACAAGGGCCCGTAAAGTTGCTATTTCTTTTGTTAATTTTATAGGGGCATATCGCTGTGTTCTGAACTTAAAAAACAATTCATTATAGTTCCATCAGACACATCCAAACTTCTTTCAAGTACGACAACATGTTTCGGTCTAAAAAGACCATCGTCAGGCCAACATTACAAAAATACTTTGAAATAAGTTATGATAGAGTGCAATTGTGTTCGTTATGTGCGATCCCATATGACTTAACGATGGTTGTTACAATGTTACAGTTTTAAGCCATATGGGATCGCATAGAAAGAACAAATGCATTGTACCATACGTTACGTATTTTAAAAGTTTGTGTAATGTTGAGCTGATGATGGTCTTTTTATATTGAAACATGTAGTCATGCCTGAATAAATCTGCTTATGTTTGACCGAAATATAACAGATTATTTTGAACTTCTGTTTCGAGGTGACAAAGACTGTCGCCCGAAAGTATTTTATATCGCCACTGGTAGTGCCGCCATTTTATATCGACACTGGTAGTGCCGCCATTTTATATCGCCGCTGGTAGTGCCGCCATTTTATATCGACACTGGTAGTGCCGCCATTTTATATCGACACTGGTAGTGCCGCCATTTTACACCTTAAATTCCCTACGAATTTCTACTGATTCTTAACAAATATTCAATTAATTTTGCAATTCTTTCTACATAATTACATAAATATACACAATTCTTTGTTTTTTTTCAGCTAATACTTTTTCTACATTTTAAGGTAGTAGAAGAATTGTGTGTTGTACTGAGTATCATAAACACGCAGCAGCATTCGTTCCCTCGAAAGGCACTGTACAACAACCAGTCAAATACACACAAACACAAACACACACACATTAAATATTCCGAAATATGGAAACGAATTTGCTACAGAACTGTTCATTATTAAGTATGCTTCAAATCACGCGGCAACTGCAATCGGCTGGAGTTAATTTTGTGTTAAATTTTTCCCCACATGTGTTGTTTATTTCCTTTGAGCCTTGTGGTTAGCGCGATGGTGCAATTGCGGGTTTCGATGAAAGACGATGAGCATGGCTGTGTGTTTTAGCACGGCAGCAACAGAATTCAGCTGCCAGACACCAGCTGGAGGCACACATTTGTCATGTTAGGTTGGCGAAGTTAAAGAACCACGTTTGCAAACTCATGGTAGTACGAACTATCTATTTTCGAGAGGCGTAGATATTTTTCTCATCGCTAAGATGTTCAGGAGACCTTTGCCACGTAATTAGATTCGTAATCAATGGCTAAGAAAGTGTAAGGAGATTGGGGCACATAATTGACAATTTTCCCTTTAGAACAAAAATTACCTATGTGTAGAATTTTACTTCCAATCCCTAATATATTCCAGCAAAAACACTAAAGATATTTTTAAATACAACTGGGGCTTTTGAGAGCAGCCGGTGCGTTTTTCAACTACGCAAAAAGATCTAAAATTGGTACAAGACACCAATTAGAAATGTTTGGGATTACGAATTATTGGTTATTGGAAGCCTATTACCACGTATTGAAGCTGATCAAATCACGGGCACAAAAAATTATTCTTATGTTCATAGCAAAACTTGAACCAGGCTACAAATTCGTCAAAAGACGAAGCTGTTTTCCTTTTCCGAAGTTTTGTTCTAAGTGATATTATATTTTGCCAAAATGTTAATATATCTCTGCATTAACTTTTAACACGTGTATATTCAAACGGCGGCAGAATTACGCTTCAGCTCAATAGTTGCAGAATGCCAACTTTTCAGTACGTATGGATGAGTGTTTCATGTAGGATGAATTGGCACGAAACTGAGAAAACTTATATTTATGTAGACCCTGACATTTGTTGACAGCTGTTATTTTCTATTATCATTAATATTAAAATATAGAAGAGTATAGATATATCTGTTGTTTATTGTTTTGACAGTTAACATTAATGTTAAAATGTAAATAAAAAATAAGATCTGACTGTCGTTTCATGAATTTTGTCTTTGGTTTATTGTGAAGGAAGCAATAAAAATTAACGTATAAATGCACAATAACGAATTTAATAATTGTCCAACAAGATGCGACTTATTCAGTTTATTACATTTCTGTAGGCAGCTCTACATGTTTCGTCTGTTGACACCCATCATCAGGAGCTCGAACAACTGTAATTACATCTACTGATATTGATTAACTGCAATGAGTAAAATACGCTGCTGTTAATACTTATATATAATTATATATTAGTATTAATATCGGTGTATTTTACTTATTGCAGTTAATCAATGCCAGAAGCTGTATTTACAGCTGTACGAGCTGCTGATGATGGGTGTCAACACCCGAAACATGTAGAGCTGCCTACAGAAATGTAACAAACTGAATAAGTTGCATTTTGTTGGACAATTATTGAATTCGATTCACGATGCACGGACCCATGTATATAAAATACACAACATCCGTCAACATAATTCTAAGAAGAATGTTTGATCTTAAATCGAAGGAGACCTAAAACTGAGCCCAAGATACCTGAAAAGTGACAATTATCACAATTCGCCCTCCACGATAAATAATTCTCTTATTATGACGACAAAGTTAAAGGTGATGAGCTGGAAGAGAATGGCAAAAACTCTGCTGCAAGTTCTGAAGGAACATAACATAACATTTACTACCGTAACGCCAAGTTTCGTACAAAAATAAAATGTGTCTGAAGTGAAGAGTGTTTGAGCATATTTATTTTTTCTTCTGGTTCCAAACACGTTTCAGCTGCAAGGTTAGTAAGCGTGGCAAAGAAACTTCTGCTTCAATAAAATGCTAGGAATTACTTCACCAATTGCTTGACAGTTTTAGTAAAATTTACAGCTTGTATCTGCTTCAGACTCTTTTGCTCTTGAAGTTTCCAGTTTTCTCGAAAGTGACACTGTGTTCTCCGAAGAATGATGGTCACCACTGCGAATAATAGTGTCGCCTACATCTTCAGCAATAAGGAGTCTTCTTTGACTGGACATTTTTCAAGATAAGTAAAACAAGTTCTTCGAAACTTCGGAAAAAATTCACTCAAAACAATTTCGTCAACATCCTTGAAAACTTGTATGTTCAACCACACTGCGGTGAGAGTCTGAAATCTCGGAATTAAGTTCCTTATCGCTTTCTATCTCACTGCCGTCAGTGAGGAGGTTTACTGGCAAGCATTGAATGACACTTTTCACTAAGAATACCTATCTGCACAGAATAGAAAACAGTCTACAGGAACACATGACGAAGCGGACAAAATGAATTTAACACTTCTTTCAGCCACAACTGTAGTTAACCTTCTGGCTTATTATTACACTTCTTATTGTCAGCCCTTCCTACAGCACGTTCTGACAGTGAACACGGTTAAACCTTGTCCCTACAGTTCATCACGCAGTATTGATATAGAAATACATTTGAAATCACATTCAGTGTAGCGTAAGTATGTATATTATGAATTATTGTTATTATTTTTATGTTTATTGGCTAATATAGTAGTAGTAATATTAGCTGTAGGAGCAGTATTAGTAGGATCATCATGTTAGTCTATTTCAAAACATAAAATATCTACTTCGGTTTGTTAATTTCATTTTGAAATAAAAAAGTCTACCCATGTCACCCATAGCTACTAAGTGTCACTTTACTTTCACCCGACATAACTTCTGTTGTCCCTAATATTAGGACAGTACACTTCAACTACATGTGAGGGCACGTGTGTTCTCTAGGAATTTTTAAAATGCATCGGTAAGAAACCTAGGGCGAAGTAGGGTTAAAATTCCTGGATATGACCTTCAGTGCTTACAAAAAAAGTATTTGAGCCTTTTCTATAATTAGGTTTTTCTAGATCAAAATTCGGGTCCTGCTTCACAGAGAACAAAGTCTGTGCCTATCAGAAACAGCAAGTAATGTGCATTGTTTAGGAAAATAATAGCAGTTTATCTGGAGGATTGAAAGAACTCAAATAAAATTGTGGCAAAATGCAATTTTTCTCAATATTAGAGCAATTGGTACACAGCTCTAACAGTGGTATTTAGACAGCAAAAATAAGCAATGGCCACTACTGCTAATATCCCCCAAGTTTCACCAGTCACAGTCATACGTAACGTAACGTTAGAGACAGAAAACTTGTGCGTTTTGAATTCGGACAAAAAAAAGTATTTTAATTTTATTAAAATATAACCAACTAATTGCACAAATGTATAATTCTAAAATCTTATTTACACATTAAAACACGTCAATTGGTTAAAATAGTTCCTACAACTCCTACATGTTTCAGTCTGTCAAGACCATCTTCAGGGAGTTTTGTTTTGCCTTGTTTTGAAGTTGCTAATGCTTCTATGCTTAATATATATGGTACTGCAGCAGCATGTGTGTA
>Ga0123352_10004777_pt1 | contig 20100 bp, 8 predicted proteins | sample TergutLab28metaG_FD_89700 | JGI IMG/M metagenome (GOLD analysis project Ga0123352, IMG submission 89700) | Labiotermes labralis P1 segment gut microbial communities from Petit-Saut dam, French Guiana - Lab288 P1 | ecosystem: Host-associated > Arthropoda: Insects > Digestive system > Gut ...
TAGCATTAGCAGTAGTAGTAGCAGTAGCAATAGTAGTAGCATTAGCAGTAGCAGTAGCATTAGCATTAGCAGTAGCATTAGCAGTAGTAGTAGCATTAGCAGTAGTAGTAGCATTAGCAGTAGTAGTAGCATTAGCAGTAGCAGTAGCAGTAGCAGTAGTAGTAGCAGTAGCAATAGTAGTAGCAGTAGCAATAGTAGTAGCATTAGCAGTAGTAGTAGCATTAGCAGTAGCAGTAGCAGTAGTAGTAGCAGTAGCAATAGTAGTAGTAGTAGTAGTAGTACAGTATATATATCACCCGGCTGTGTTTTAAAACAATTTCACTTACATATCAATTTATTTGTCTATTCAGACCAATACAATTAACTTACTAAACTAAGTCCACAAAGTAAAGTCATCCCTGTACAGACCTGATCAAGCCCATAGTTTACCAGGTGGCAGAGGCTCGCATATTTCCAGACAAGCGAATCATGAAACTGGTAAAGTCAGTCCTACGCATCGGCCGCCTTTTCCCACCTCCTCAGAAAACATTTCTGTTGCTCATTTCTGTTAGAGGCTTAGTCGACCACAGGGTAATTCTTCATTGTGTCATTGGAGTGACACCATTGGGAATCGGACCCGCGATCTTACGACTTGTAGTGCATTGCCTCAACCAACTGCGCCACCGGGTGTCAACACATGAACTACATCATTGTGATGAAGCTGTTTTACCTTTAAATTGTCGTATAATAATAATAATAATAATATGATATAACACAATATAATGTAACTTGCATGTGTACTAAAACTGGTGTTGTACATCACTTGTCTTATGCACTACTGAGTGAAGATCTGTGGGAAGACGACAGTGGAAGAGCTGTAGCCATATATGTATCGTTTATGTAAGCTCATAAATCTCATAAGTCACTGTGAATCTGTGTTAGTCTTAATACATACATAAAAAGTACTAGAAGCAGTAGCAGTCTTATCATGGTAGTAACAATTACAATAACGGTAATGACAAAGCCGTTATTTATCAAAATTCTGGCAGAGAAAAACAATTTTTGTGATGCAGTTGTAATAATACATTATTATTAATATTTTATTATTATATTACCATAAAAGTAATAACATTAAAAGTAATAAGTTCATATTATCTCTAAACCCCTTCCTCACAGATGTCAGCTCATTGAAGATTCCGTTAGCGAGTTTTCCTTTTGTGTTCTATAGCAGTGGGGTGATTGTGTATCATTACTGAACTATGGCTTCTAGTGTGCCTATTGTGTGTCTCATGATTGAAAAAGGAAAGTATAAGTATGTGGGGCTGCGGTGGAACAGACAACTGACAGCGGAAAACATAAATATTCTGAAAAAAACTGTCCCTTTGCAGCTGTACCACCACATACGTGCAAGGATTTCTCTAGGATTGAGTCCTGCCCTCCGCAACGTGGAGACGACAACTAACCGTACAGAAGTAAGTTGGGTCAAGAGTAAAATGGCGCAACAGCCCCAGTGGGCCAGGGTCTTCTCATTAACGAGCCTTCACAATCACAATTAGACACACCACACTCGGTAGGACTCCTCTGGACGAGTGTTCAGCCCGACGCAGAGAACTCAACCTGACACTCACACGACACTCACAAGGACAGAGAGATCCATGTCCCGGAGGAATTCGAAACCGCAATCCCAGCGACCGCAGTCTCACGCGGTCGCTGGGATCGGCGATGCCACGTACACTGAACGCAATTTTCTGTAGTGTCTATTTGACCGATAGTGTTATTGCTTACAAGGGCAATCAGTGGTATTTCAGTAAAATAATGCAAACTTTTCTGAGGACACCACAGAATTCCGAGTCGTGATTTTCGATGTTCCGTTCGGAAATCTGGTTTGTCTGGTTTGTGATATTATTCAAAATACACGCCGGTTATCAGATAGTACGAGTGCAATATTATTTTTTTACCACTTCTTTTATAATTTGTACGATGGCAGCAGAACAAATTTTTTCATTTTCTAACTGGATGAGGTCACCGCTGTTTTGAAGGCAAATAGAGTTTGGCTTCTGCGTTCTGACTGACTGACTGACTGAATAAATAACCAACCAATTAACCAACCAAGCAACCAACCACTTATCAAACACCATGTAGCACAGCACTTGAGAATTTAAAAATTTTCAGTAAATCAGTAAATTTCCCCGCATTTTATAAAAACCGACGATCCATATACCGTATCCACAAGCCATTTAGTTGACTCTAGCGTGATCTAGATAGATCCAGTCTACGCCATCGCTTCCTACATTAAGATCTATTTTAATATTATCCTTCCGTGTACACAATGTTCATTTTGTTTAGAATTACACATCAAATCCCTGCCTGTCCAAAACGCTTGTCACATGCGCGTCCCTCCTTAACCCAATTTGAACTTATCACTCCGTCATTACTTAATTACCGCACGTCTAGAGTAATTTTGTCGAATTTGTTGAGATTTTTTGTACCCTAAGTGACATAAAATTAATACCTCGGACGTTGTGGTCGTGGCCTGTCTTATGCAGCGCAGCGCTGCCTGGGAAAATCTGCAGTAGTCGTATTCAATCTTAAAGTTGATTTTTAGATAACTGAAGAATAGGAACCAACTAGATGCTACTTATTGTTTTATTACACTTATGATGGGCTGAACATGTTTCGGGCACTATTATGCCCATCATCAGGAGCTCACGACTATAGTGCTGATTACCACATGGGCCGTCCGGTTCTTGGGTTGTGTCCGGGTTGTGTTCGGGGTTGCAGGTTATAGAACGTCGTGCTATAACCTGCAACCCGGACACTTATCCAGCCTGCCTGCACCTAACTTCCATCCAACAACCCAAGAACCGGACAGCCCATGTGGTAATCAGCACTATAGTCGTGAGCTCCTGATGATGTGCATAATAGCGCCCGAAACATGTTGAGCCTATCATAAGTGTAATAAAACAATAAGCAGCATAAAGTTTGTTCTTATTCTTCAGTTATCACAACGATGCACGGTCCAGTTCACATCAAATGTGATTTTTAGAATTCAATTTTATTTAAGATTTACTTGGCTTTGTTCCTGTTCTTCAAACCGTGATATATAGCGCTGAATATAGGATGAGTGATGAATAATAAATTTAAAACATACAGAAGGAAGTGTTCATAGCCTAAAGGAAGTGCCATTCCGACTTCTTCTTGGAAGGATGGGGGTAAAAACAGTAGACTCATTAGGAATGTCGGTTTCCCGATAGAAATTCGAAACAATTTAGCTCAGAACTGCGTTCTTCTGGGTTATTACGCGGCGAGTAGTGATAATTTCTTAACGACGTTTCGGGACAACCTATCGGTCCCATCCGCAGGATTCAAGAGTCCTTTTCTTTTGGATTCTTGAACCCTGAGGATGGAACCGATGGGTTGTACCGAAACTTCCTTAAGAAATCACCACTACTCTCCGTGTAATAACCCAGAAGAGAGTAGTTCTCAGCTGCTTCGCAGTGGAAGCCTGAATTCTCGCAAATTTAGCTCACATACTTGTCAAAGAAATACTATTGAAGTTTTCCATCCCGAGGTGTTATAACATACAAATAAATACACAGGTCAGTCATCAACACAACATTTATTTTATATACAAAGGTATATATGTCAGAGCGACATGTTTCGACCTAGTAGGTCATCCTCAGGCCCTCAAAGAGAAACACGTCCTAAAAGTTCACATTCTGAAAACCATAAACAAAAGCGGTCTTTCGTATACTGTTGTTTTAAATATGCTACCTTTTTAACATAACACTTTGCTCGACAAATTTTTAACTAAAATAGTTTTTTAGATCATTTTTATATACAGTGTTTCTAATATACTACCACATCTGATAAGTCTCTAATTTTAAGTTAAAACCGTCACACTATAAGTTCAATTTATACAAGCTTAAATACTTTGTATCTTCTGTAACTGAAACTGTAAGCATTTGGGATCCCACAATGCAGAAAAACTAATCAACTCTTGGATCTGTTTTCTTGGAGGGCCTGAGGATGACCTACTAGGTCGAAACATGTCGCCCTGACATACCTTTGTATATAAAATAAATGTTGTGTTGATGACTGACTTGTGTATTTATTTGTATCAAAGAATTACTATTTGTCCATCCAGTCGCTAACATTACTTATGTGATTTTTCCAAATATATACAGACATAAATCAATGGCGTTCTTGTATGATAGAAAAGACACTTACTCTTCAAACCAGGACTGCAGGTACGTGCTGAATTCTAAGTGTGGAACGAAAACTGACAGTAGGGTTTTTATGGCTCGACAGCTGTAGTGGGTATTCTCTTTGATTTGGTTTCGAGATTACAGTCAGACACAGCACACTCGGTAGGACTCTCTGGACGATTAATCGGCCCGTCGCAGAGACCGCAACCTGACAACACATTACATTCTCAACAGACAGACATCCATGTCCCCCGGTGGGATTCGAACCCGCAATCACAGCAAGCGATCGGCCGCCGACACCACGCCATAGACCGCGCGGCTACCGGGATCGGCGATAGTAATTTACAGTGTTTAATTCTGACTTGTTTCTAATAATGAACATATATGGCTGTTATAGACAAGAATATCCTTGTTTGGGCTCATGAGCTGATGTTCTATAGCGGGTGATAACCACGAGACCCGCATGTTATACCGGCCGAGATTGTTGGATGCTATAGAGAGAAGTAAGTAGCGAAGGCAGGTGCAGATGATGGCACACCTGTAGGTCTGTGCACACCTGTGCTTACCATTCTTTGTGTCAGTGGACATATTTTATGTAGGCAGATTAAATGACACAATGTCAGGATCGTACACTTTCGATTTATTCAATTCAAAGCACGCGGTTTTGTTCAATAGAAGTGTTTTTATTATAGGGAAACTTGTTTTAACAATGATAAGCCCTAGAGGGCGATGTGAACCGAACGACAACCATCAGTTTTAGATTAGGTAAGTATAAATGTGTTTAAGTTTAGCTGGATTGGTAGTACTGCATTTAGTCAAGTTTCCTCTACTGATTGTTTGAAGGTACTCTGGTGGGGGAAAAATCAACTAATTTTTTGTGTTAGTGTGATAAAGTGTAGAAGTCTACCTATAGCCTGTGTAATAATTAAGTTATTTCTGTTTCGAGTGAAATACGTTTTGCTACGAACGACAGAGAATCCGATTTGTATTAACGAACTGACATCAGCACAACGCAGCGTGACGTTCGGCATAGGAACTAGAAACATGTGAGCAAACAATTCCGCTACTCTTCTGTTTCCAGTCGTTGCCTGATATCGTGTCTTACATGACACAAGTCTCGCCATTAACGAATGTTATTAGCAATAGGTGCGTGTCGTTTCTCTGAATGTGACTTGCACACGGGGTTAATAATAATACTTCACCGCTGGGGCCTTGAAGAAATCCTCGTTCCATCTTTCGAAGACGACTCGGTGAGTACGGTGTTGCTTGACTTTGAAACAGGTTGTTCCTTTTCTTAGTTACCCTTGTGCTGGTCATTCTCTTTATTTTGCTGGTTAGAACAAGTGACGTATTGCCTCCTACAGTCTGGATGTAGCCTGCATGTTATGATGAATCCATATCTTGCAACGTAAAACTTATGTATAGTATACAATATTTTAACACTGCGATTTTATTGGCATTTGTAGAGTTTACATTTAACGAGACTATAATGAATTTGTCTACTACTGCTGTAAGTTTAAAATATTGTGCGTAATGACACTATTTTTGTTTGGGTTTCGTAATACATAGTTTATTTAAAAACCTAAACCTTAACACAAACAGAACTATAATTTTACCTGTTGCTTTGTGTGGATATTACTTGGAGGATGTCTCTTACTTGGAGGAATAAATGCAAGAACAAAGTACTGAGAATAAAAATTGGTTTAATGTGTGTATGACATATTTCACGCATTGGTGTGATTAGGTTAAGTTGGGCATGATGTGTTCAGCACGCTTCGAGAGATTATAAATACAGAAACATTTTGATTCGAGCAACGTAAAGTGAGAAAACCGATTGGCATAACGAAGAAAACAAGAGAGATATATTAAAATGTTTGCAAGTAAATACAGTTCGGTGTTATAAATTGGAATCTACTGGTTTCAAATAGGACTTTTTGATTACATTAAAGAGAAGGATTATATTGACCAGAAGGAAGCTTACTCATGGCTTCAGCCACGCATTTCAATTCTAGGCCAATCCACGGTCAAGCTTCGTAATTTAGTATTTGTTATTAACAACGTTGTAACAAAATCGTAAATATGTCTTCTTCTATATTTAAGTATATCCATGAATTTATTACCATACGCTTCTCAAAATATTTCAATATACGTCCATAGTTTAATTTTGAAACTTCTTATTTGTCACTTCGGACTCAGTGAATATTAAAACTTGATCACATATTACTTCAATACTCGTCTGAGAGAAAAGTAGTTTGAAAGGAGACAAGTGTGTACCTCTCTAGACGATATTCGTGAATACTTCGACAGTACACAGGCAATTTTTGAAGTTTAAATGGCATCTGAGAGAAATTTTAGTAGCTCAATCCGCTATTCTATTCTCCAGAAAAGTCACAAAAACAAACAATATAGCCAGAATTCCCTTCGCTCCCGTTACAAGTGCAATATTCCACAAAAGGCCCTGTTTATGCAAAATGACGCTTTTCGTGTGTACATAGAGTTCCTCGACAAATAGAAGGGTTGATAGGCGGTCATAAACATGCAGCAAATTTTAAAGGCGAACTAATGGTGTGGTCTTGAGCGTTACGTAGTGGATTATGAATGAGAACGTTAATTAATATTAGACTGTATTATTTTGCTGAATTATCTGAAACATGTAATTCCAGCAATTCTTACTGTGCCCTGCCCTTTGAAGGAACTGTATACTAGCTCTTCACATTCTCCTAGAAAGAGTGTGTCCAAAAATTAAATTTCAGATTTTAGCCTGGCTGAAAATATAGGAAGGATTTAACATTGGCCTGTTTCTAGTTTTATGGAGGTATTATAGAGCGGTGTTTCTTAACCGCCGGGCCGCGGCCCGGTACCGGGCCCTGGCATCAATTTTACTGGACCGCAAGTGATTCTTCTGGAATTGATAACTAATTTAAATGTAATTTTCTGTTTGTAAACATGCCACACCTTACACATAATAGTAGTACTACTATTTATGATTACACCGTAATTAATTATTAACCTTTTGACGCCTAATGCCAACTATAGTGGTCGTACCGCACCGCTAACCTCTAAAGTTGAATTTTATATATTTATTCAACAAATGTAGGTACTGAATATTTTAAAAATGGTATATACTCTCCGTTTTTTTCTCTTCAAAATGCAGTTTGTTTCGTAATTCTAACATATTTGCTTCTTGTATTATTCACATTTTACATACAGGTGTGCTAAAATTAAAAAATAATTCCGGCGCCAAAAGGTTAATACTTATGTTGGTTTAATGTATGAACTTAAAAAAATTGGAAAGGTACTGAGAGTAAATCTGTTGGGACCGGGCACTTGTATTATGAAAAAAGAATTTACCGGGCCGCAGTCCTACAAAGGTTGAGAAACACTGCTATAGTGTGTGTGTGAAGGAACTGTGTCTGAATGACTGTACAGTCCCCAATTTAGAGAGTTATTTTCACATTTTGAACTTGCTTTGTAAATAGAGTGTGCAGCTCAGTGTAAAAATTGAAATATTCATAATTACTCGAGAGAGGATGTTCTAAACTCTGATAAATGCTGTGAGGCACACCAACCTTTTTTTGGAGTGCATTATAGTCTACATTTTCGTGCCACGTTGTGGCTGTAACGTAAGTATAGACTGACAGTGTGCACCACCAAATGATCTAATAAAATTCAGAAGTTTAATTTATTTCAAAATTTACCACTTTGGGGATCTCATTTTTTCCATTATTCTTTTGCATTCTAATGTACTTCATTAGAGATCAAAAACGCTATTACTTAATTGAATCAAAATTTTATCTAAAGATACCTCACAGAAAACACTCCATTACCAAAACCACTGATGTTCCGTACAGATAAATACTCTTTTGTTTATTGTAAGAATTATAAAGAAAATGGATACTCCATAGGAGTGCAGAGTTATTAAATATTAGACCTTACTAAATTTATAAGCATCATGATTTGTTTTTCGGCCATTAAATAATTAAATATACAAATGCTTATTTTTTTACGGACACACCGCATTTCGATTCACTTCAAATTTATCTGTGGCACGTGTTAAGATATTCAACGTTCAAAATTTCTTATTCACTTTGGTAGTTGCCGGTGATGGTAAATAGATTTGTTATATCGTCTGTGGTCTTCATTTTGTGATATTTCGTGCCAGAAAATTATTCAAATATTCTATGTAGATACATATATAGGATCCTAGATGATTTGTACCTCAGTATGAATGTGAAAATGAAGGGTATTTTTTTAAGTAACAGCCTCAAAAATGAACCACATACTGTATATGCACACATGAATCTATTCCTGGTAAAATATATAATATACAATTAATATATAATGTGTAACATAACAGTTGAAATATTCGGATAACTTTCTCATCACGCAGATGCGAAAGACACTAGAAATCGCTACGAAGGAATCATGAACCTTGATTCCTCTATATGCTCGATCGGCTAAATAAAAAGTGTACGTAGAGGTTGTCCCTTTTTTTGGCGTCCCTGATCAAGTCAACTGTCATGGGATATCCCGTGGGATGCGGCTTTCTTTGTGTTGAAACTTCCGTGTTCAAGGACAAGATAAATTGGAATTCCTTTTTCACGTATAAGGGCTATCTTATAGCCCAAGAAACCTGCAACGTGTATAACATTTTATAAATTATAAAGTTCCCAGAATAGTGTGAGCATTTAAAATTTTATTTCTTTATGGCCAAATTTGTGAAGAAGAATACTGAATGACCAAATGTAGTAACCATTGGAATTATATGGTTAAAAATAAATAAACAGCCATGTTGTATCATCATCATCATCATCATCACCACTACCACTATCTGAACACCCTGACTGGCTTAGTTGACTATCCTTAAATTAACACAAACATTGGTATGAAATGTTCTGTGGATTGAGGTTTCATATTACGCTCGTTAGCTTTTAGTACTTCATGAAGAATCTTAATTTTTTTCTGAGAGGTTTAGTATATGTATGGAAAGAGAAACAGGCTGAAATAAGTCAAGTCACACTACATTTTAGTAGCCTGTTATTTTGTTTCCTAGTAGAACTACGATTAGGCCGTGGTAAAGTTACTGCCCGTATTTGTGACCAATTTGACGGTCTACTTTCGACAGGCATGTTTATGCCGCTGTTCCTTGTGCACACTCGTGACACTGCAAGCAAGCAAGCAAGCAAGCGTTCTCATTCCAGTGGCCCCGAACCCGATGCGTTGCTATGGTAACGACTATGTCGTCTCATCCCCACCCCCACCCACACCCCCCTGCCAGTTCAGAATATCCCCACAGAGATGGCTTTTATGTTTCTGCGGGTTGCGTTAGGCGGGACTAAGCCACATTTTATACATCACAATTTAAACCTAAATATTGACTACGAACTGTACGAAAGAAATATGCGTTTTCGCTTTTACGGGCATAAATATTGCAGACTATCAATTCTGAGACCAGACGATGGGCATCAATTTGTAAACGTGCACAACCTGGCGCTCTTTTACGGTAAATCGCAAGAGCAGAAGTAGAATGTTGGCGGTCGTAACATTTGTAAACTGTTTAACGACGTTATTGTAACTGCAGACGTCACAGAACGTCGCTCATAAAAAAAAATTGTGTTCAGACTAGGTATTTAAAAGTGGTGTAGCCGGATTAGTTCCATTAATCATGTATTTAATGAATAAAGTCAGTAAGACCAGAAAACTCTTAATATAACTGGTAAGAAAACCGAAATTAGAAAAGACTACTTCTCACATACAATTCTACAGTGTTACCAACACACCAGGTTTTTATTCTGTATACACCGTGGGGTATATTTCTTTGGTCTCATAGATATATTGGCAAGTCATCTTAAAAGATTGTGTTGATATTATTTATCCCGTGTATTTTGATTGAATTAAACTGTTCATTCATGACACCAAGGAATGCATCGTTAATGTAAGAAAATCAAATACTTATGTTGCTGCTACATGTTGAGACTTAATTTCGCTATGCACGGGGTGCTCTGCACCAAGATTTAAAACTTACTAAAGTATAACAGACTGCAAAAGTAATTCATATTATACTGCAGTATTCTTGCAGCTAAGGTAAATAATGTGGGTTTCACGAACTGTGATTAAAGTAGTATTTTTAAAAGTATAATATATTAGAACAGTAAACAGTACTATTTATTACGGCGTCTCCGTGAAATATGGTTAAAAAGTTGTATGTAGCCATGTTGCAGTGTTTCTTTGTATAAAAGCATCCAATTTATCTTCTTGTCCCTGTACGAAGTCTAGCGAGTTCCTTGCAAAGGGCGACTGTAGGAATATATTTTTTGACGTTTATCTGACCGTGCATCTCAGTATGTTTATCTCAGTAATTAACCAACTTGATGCACAAAATTTTTATTTTACAATAAGTTTATTTCATGCCTCTACATGTTTCGAGCACATGTGCTCATCGTCAGGATGTCAAAATTGCATTACACAGCCTCTGGTATCATCACACATATAGGTGGCCGTCTCGTGCACGAGATGTGATTCCAGGTACTTACTTTGAAGTGCCCGTAAGTTAAGATTTCTTTCTTTTCCTGAAACAATAATTTATTTCATTGGTTTGTTTCACTTTGACTATTGCTTTAGAAACGACTAAAATTGCGTACGTTGAAAAGCAGTTATTCTCTTATTACAAATTTTTATTTCTTCATTTCAAACACGTATGGTTGTTTTGTTACTATATTTTTCTCCAAGAGGCTTTTCTGTATATCGCTACTGATATTTCGGCAGAAGAGAGTATTTGATTCTGTAGTCCACCTAAGAACTGTCATGAATGAAATTATGTCCCCTGAAGGCTCTGTTTTTAATTAGTACTTATATTTGCTGAAATTATATTGTAGTGTTAAGTTTTATACGTCGTAAATAATATTCAAACCTGAAATATAATTTACTCGTATACCTGAAGAATCCACATCTGTTTCCAGTGTAGGTTTTGTTTGTTTTTCTATATCTTGACGTTCACGTGACCGTGCATCGTGATAAATTCTTATAATAAAACAAACTAGATGCACTAATTTCTCAAATTTATTTTTGGAATAAAACTCTACATATTTCGGACAGTTCCTCTGTCCATCATCAGGAGTTTTTCACTCTAAACACATGAATGGTATATGTCATACGGTTTTGCTCGGTGTACAGTGAAAAACTCCTGATGATGGACAGAGGAACTGTCTGAAATATTTAGAGTTTTATTCCAAAAACAAATTTGAGAAATTATTGCATCTAGTTTGTTTTATTATGAGAATGTTTTTCTATATTAGTGTCCGAGGGCAGCCACGTATTTTGTATATACAACGTCTATAAACATGACATACAACAAATCAGAACTGAACTAGATGTTTTTCAAGTCCAGAATTTTTTCACATTTGTAAAAAGAAAGACATTTTTCATTACCATATAACAACTACATTAGAATCATATCACAAGACAGTATACGTCTCGTCCCAAAAGCCACCACGCTATGTTCCTAACTAGTTTTGTTCCTAAGTATGGAAAAATCGAATTAGTAAGATCTGCTATCTGGTTCATTTAAAATTAGGAGCTTCATTAAAGTCTTCCTGACAGCACAGTTTACAAAGTAAGCTCAGAATATTTTACGCTAAGAATCCTACACAAAGTAATGAAAATTAAGTAGTTAACTCTCTGTTACATACAAGGCAATAAAAAGGGTCAAATTATGAAGGATTCCTGAAATAATGTTTACTTATTGTGCTTACGCAAAATGTTATAAATATTTTTATGTTATAGTGTAAAATTCTACGTTGCCCACGAAAGTAAACCCATGTAGCTTAATGTAAGTGTGCATGTCTAATATTTCCAAAGTTCTAGAGCGTCAGTCTTCAGGGTAGAATTTTCTCTGCGTATTTTGTACAATCGAGTTACACATTTTTATTCATCTCTTTTAACCATTCTGCATCTTAACATTCGCAGCATTAAACATGCACATTCTGTAGTTCAGTTACGTTACTCAACAAACCAGCATATGCTTGTATTATAATAACAATTTGTTCCTAGTGCAGTCTTAACTTGCAACAATTTCCCCTTAACACTAAACGATTTATACGTTAATTACACTTAGACATATGTGAAGCCGAGATGCCTTACTCTTTGTAGTGACTGGGAGAGGGGATGGAAACTGACGAATCGACATTAGATATATCAAAGGAGAAAGCGACTTCTCTGCTCTCGACATTACTGAAACCAGTCCTTGGTTCCAAACAGCTTCCTATTCCACGAGCACCGAAAGCGTTTTCCCAGGAGATTAAAGCGGCTGGGGCGTACAACTTAGCACTGAGCTTAATATAGAGTCGAGGTTAAGGATGGGTGAAATATAACTTCACTCTCTCATATTCCTCAGTGGCTTGGTGCTTCATTAACAGCAGTGACAACTTTGCTTTAATGTTTGCTGGTAAAATAAATTTACTACATTTTTTGTTCCTGCACATATATGCGACACATTTCAGTGCCGTCTTGTGTTATTGTGTTGTATAAAGTAAGACAATAAAATGTTAGTGTGGTGAAACGCGAAACTTTTCCCCTTTAAATAAATATAGTTCATAAGTATGTGGCGAAAAGAGAGAGTAGTGGAGAGATTTAACCCTTTACCTGCTAACGTAGAGAATATGGTGAGCTCCGAATAATGGTAGCAAAGGGCAAATGGGATTTAACTCAGTGTTTAAAGGGTTAAGTATAACCACGGCTTAGACTGGAAAAAAGCTGAAAATTTGGTAAATTATATCAATAAGGATGGTTGATTATGGGCAGAGGATGCGAAGTTAGACGTCATTCATACGCAGAATGTAAAGTTGATGTTAAAGATTAAGTTTTCTATTCAGGAACTGGTCATACTTTAATCTGACAAGACTCATCATTACTGAAGGCGACGAAGTTTCACTTTGTGTTTTACTGTACGTTTCGCTTCTGAACGAGGAAGTTTGTGAAAAGAATGTAAAGTATACGTGAACAAATATTTTTTTTGTATTAAAAGCTAAGATTGTGTTTGCTTTTCCCATAACAGGAAGTCACAGCGGAAGGCAAATTAATCAGATCGAACTGGGTGTTCGAACGAGCACACAATAAAACTTTCTCGCTAGGACACGCTTAAGAAATATTCGGACAAGGCTTCAGGTTTAAAAAAAACAAAATGAAAGTCCAGAAAAGAGCAGAGAAGTTTCTAGACTACACACTACGGAAAAGTCCTGTCTCGCGGGTATTGACCTGTTTTTGAAATCCACGTTGCGGGTTATAAAACTGAAGATTGTATGAACAGCATAAAGCTCTCAATGGAAGTGAGCGAATGAAAGTTTAACATGTACTCTCGCTCGACCTTCTTCTAGAAACTTCGAGTGTCTTAACTCTTTATCGGATATGACGCAACTTTGGAACACTTCTTTGTTTCCTCTCCCGCGGAGAGTAATTAATTTGTTATGAAGCCTAAGGTTTAGGAACTCGCCTTTCAATTAAATGACCTTTATGTTTTAAGTATGTATACTTCATGCACATCCATATGAAAACAAAGAATATTAATAATATTTAATCTCAAAATTAATTGGCCTACTAATTCTTTTACAAATTAGTCAGAGGTTTTATTTAAAACCTCTCACTTTCTGGTCCTGTCTGTCGTCCACCGCTTGACTATACGAAGACTAAACATGCCCTTTGAGAAGTGGGTCAATTTGCTTCAGTAGGTAAAAAACATGGGGAAGCAACTGCTCATTTTGGCCTGTTACAGCAAATTTAAGTTACTGGATATTTTTGTCAGGTCATGTGTCACACTATAACACATCTCAGATCAAGTTTCTTTATTGTAAATGATTTGAAATATTAATGGGAAAGAATTGAAGTTTTACATCAACTTACAAGAAAGTCATATTTGACATTCAGGTGACCAAGCATCGTGATAAATTCTTATAATAAAACCAACTAGATGCACTAATTTCTCAAATTTATTTTTGGAATAAAATTCTACATGTTTCGGGCAGTTCTTCTGTCCATCATCAGGAGTTTTTCACTGTAAAAACAGGAATGGTATATGTCATACAGGTTTGCTGTGTGTACAGTGAAAAACTTCTGATGATGGACAGAAAAACTGTCCGAAACATTTCGAGTTCTATTCCAAAAATAAATTTGAGAAATTAGTGCAGCTAGGTGGTTTTATTGTAAGAAGAAAGTCATATTTTTCAAACGATTGCAAACTGTCACTTATGTACACATTATATGTGCAGGTATAGTCTCGATTTTAACATCACAATCTGTCGGTTTGTGTACGAATTTCGTGCTCCGGACAGTGTAATTTTCCCCAGTATTTATTTGGTGGGTACAAGATGTGATGTGTGTGGATCTATTTGCGAATTCGAAAGACTATATTACTATTGCCGTGAATAATAACATGTGTGACTTTTCTGGGTTCAGTTTCAGCGGCGGATTTCACTTGAAGCTAATGAAGATTAAGCTTTAGGGTCTCTCACTTGCATGGCCCCCTTACAAGGCCCTGGGAGGGGCCCTAATAATACCCTAGAAATTATGTCAAATTTTACAGCTCATATATGAAAGAAACTTGACAGAGGTTTTCCCACTTTTGACAACAAACTCAAAAATTTACGTGACGTTACCAATAGCAAGCTGTGAAGCTGAATGAAACTTCTACACTATCAATAGTAAAGATCGAATTTCGAAGAACCGCGCTCTGTCTATAGAAAATGATACTGCAAAAATCCGTTATCATATGAATAGGCGATCAAGGAGTATGCAGACAAAAAAGTAGGAAAAAAGATATTATACGGGTGTGCAGGCAGTTTGTTTATAAAATGCTTGTTATTTTTCTGAATTTTGTGATGTTTGTGGTATTTGTCAGCTTTTTTAAATTTATAATTTGTTGTGATTTATTTTCTCATTCTAAATAAATATTCAATTTCGTATCTAATTTTTGTATTCTTTTTTCTTAAAGGGGGCCCCATAAATTATATACGCCTCAGGCCCCACAAAACGTGGCTCCGTCCCTGGTCAGTATCAAAGGCGGAAATTAGAATTAGGTAAAATAAAAATAGTTGGTGGTCTTGTAGGAATTTAATTTCATAATTATTTAACTGTTTAAATTCTTCAATTACAGCAAAACATTTTATTTCCTATTTAAAGAACACATTTCTGGACAATTAAAACTTTAAATGGGAATGTTTGATGTAAAAGCCATTCGAGCTTCAACTAGTGCATATGACAATTAAGAGTTTAAATGAGATAACTTTTATCGATCCTTATTCTGTTACAGGTCTGTCAGAAAAAGTGCACTAGTACTAGTTAAAAGGACATTTTGTTGTTCAGAAATATATGATAAATTGCACTTTTAGCTTGTAAAAAAATCACGTTCTGGCTCGACCTATTTCTAAATTCAGAGTTCACTTTTTTCTGCGTACCCCTATTTTGCACTGCCTCTCCGGTCTTCCGAATGATATGCCTTACACAGACTCTATTATTTTTGCTGTATTTTCCTCAATTTCTCATCCGTTATCAGCAACTTTTTCCTTTTGCGCTCGTGTCTGTACTGCTACTGGCCTGGCACAACACACATTGTTGTGAGACACATTAAATTAAAACATTCGAAACTATAAATTTAGCAGTGACTTGAGTGGTTATAAAATTCGTCTTCTCAGTCTGAGCTAAGAGCATGTAGCGTACATACGAGTATTTTGAGAGAGAACAGAGTTTTGAAGACGCTTTTGCGTAATAGAGAAGAAGTAATACAACTTCGGGAATAGTAATTACGTCATAGGATTGAAATTTTCGCTCCAATAATGTCAGAATTTTATATTCAGTCAGACGTAGATTTTCGTAATTTTAGTAAGACCGGCGAAATTAGAAGCAACTATAAAATCTTTGGTTGGAAGTTCTCAATGATGAGGTCCGTTGAAGTACCTAGGCACGGAAGAATAATACTAAGATTGATCTTAGGCACGGAAGGATAATATTAATATTGATCTTAGGCTAATAATGTGTATTTGTCAACTAGATTGAACAGGCTCCATAGGATCGTTCGATCTATCAGCTTTTCTGAAAACGTTGATGAAATTTTGTTTTCAAGGGGTGGTTGTTTCTTGATGAGTTCAGTAACTGTGCACGAGAAGAACTCCAGATGATCCCAGTGGTGAGATGGAAGTGTGTTTGAGGAACGTTCCTAACAAAGCTGCTGTGAAGGGGACGACAGTTTTGGCCTGCTGTCTGAAAAGGGTGACAATATCATCAGAAACAAATCATTATTTTTAATGGTCTCTTTACAAAAACACTCATCTCCCTTAAATTCAGGTCTCCCACGTTTGACCCCGCGGTTTACTAGATCTATATACCGTGCTATATAGAGACAGATGTTCCTAGTTCGACTACCAGCAATGCAGTACCGGATGCTGCCTGTTACTTTCCTGTCATGGATAAATCTCTGTATCTCTCAGATACCAGTAAGGTAGATTCGCGAATTAAAGGCTACTGCTACATGGAGCTTGTCACTGTATCTATCCTTTATGTCTGCTAGAATTTCCGTTGTCTGCGAATCATAAATATGTTCGTCAATTTGTAACCAAATTTCCTTCTCATTTATTGCATGTTATGAAATTGTTACAAATGTCTTGGGTTCATACTCCAAGAACTATGTTCATGAAATATTGATATGTCAAGATTAAGAGACCAGGCTCGGATAAGATTGGTGCCTGTCTTGTATGTTGCTTACGACATCGGCTGTCATTACTTGAACTTTTTAGCAGTGTTCTGATTTTCTCCTGGCACATCAGTGTCTAACATTTCAAATAAGCTACGATCGCTATCATCCAGATCCTCTCCATCTATTCATTCACCATGTATCCTAACATCAAACCTAATGCAGTATGAGAAGCTGACAACATCCTATAATGGACCACACGATGAAGCGTATGCTTTAACAGTTTCTTGTAATTTATCTTAAAATCTCATAACAGAACTGACAGCGCTGTACTGTATTTACTTGTTTATTCATTCATTCTTCTTTTTCTTACGACAGGGGAGTAGCCTCTTCCAAAGCGAGTTCACAGAATGAGTGCGATCTGGTGTTTTACCTTTCAAATTCCAGTATCCTCGCATTTCCTTAAGGTCTTCAATGAGCTGCTTACATCTCCTTTCTCGTCATACCCTTACTCCTTCCTTCTATCTTTCTTCCAATTTCGTGTTTTAGAAAACATTTCCTACGCAAAATGTGACAAATCCAGTTAGCATTTGTTGTGAATGTCTAAAATATTAAATACAGATTTGGAAACAATTATTGAAATTAGGTAATAGCTGTCCTTTTTCAGATAAAACCGTCATATAGTATTAGGCCTATTGTGTTCCTTGTTACTGTATATACGTAGCCGCAGGATTGGTGCATTTATGTAAATTCTTACAATAGTCCGTAACACATACAACTTTCTGTGAATACTGTGTTGAGTAGACCGCAAGTAACGACGTTTGCAATCTGTAGGCTTGTAACAGGGTAAAATGTGTGAAATACTTTCATGCGTAATGGCCACACATCTAGAATCCTGCATTGAAAATATTTTTGTTTCATCCGGATTGGCTGGAAATGTGACTGTGTTACGTTCTGTCACTTTAATGACATTACATCGGTATAAAATCGATTATTTTTATTAGTCAGAAAACCTGAATGGAACGAACGAGTGGACAGACCCACGTCTAGGTGGGTATATAATGCTAAATTATGTGTTTGTTAAATGTTCTTAGGGTTTGAGAATGTGTACTGAAGTCATGTGGTTTTTTACACCGTCCATTTGCAGGTTATTGTGAACGTCGTAATGAATTACTACTATTACTGCTATTACTACTACTACTGCTACTGCTACTGCTACTACTACTACTACTACTATTACTATCACTACTACTACTGGTACTACTACTACTACTACTACTACTACTACTGCTACTACTACTTCTGCTACTGCTACTATTACTACTACTACCACTACTACTGCTACTACTACTACTACTCGTATTTGGTTACTCCCTGGTGATGGGCCCTAAAGGGTAGAAATATTTACGAGATATTAATAATATGTAGTAATTGGATTTAAATTTAAGGAAAACACAGTGAAATGTTAATTTGGACCGTGGCTTTTTAATGTGCTGAAACTTGGACTCTTCGGAAAATAGATCATAAATACCTGGAAAGTTTTGAAATGTGCTGGAGATGGATGGAGAAAATCAATTCGACCGACCGTCTGAAAAATTAAGTACTACGTACAGTCAAGGATGAGAAGAGTATCCTACATGCAATAAGTAGGAAACGGACTAAGTGGATTTGTTACGTCTTGCTTAGGAACTACCTTGTAAAAGGGGATATTAGAGGAAAGACAGAGGAAATGATAGAAGTGAGGGGAATACCAGGAAGGAGATGTAAGTTGGTGCTGGATAAACGTAAGGACAAAAGATGCTACTGGAAATTGGAGAGGAAGCACTAGATCTCTCTCTGTGTATAACTCGATCTTGAAGAGGCTCTGGACCTGTCTTAAGACAGCTACAGTGAAAATTGGTAATAATACATGTAACTGAGTACAGGTATATTTTATTGGGCCTTTATCAATAGATGTCTAATGCACGAAAATTTTAGAAAATCTTAAGACTGAAATGAAAGTCTGAATTCCAGCAAAGGTTGGTGAATAAATCTTCTGCTATTTATTTATATTTATATAATTATTTATTTAGGCTTGCTAAATAACAATATTTTTAGCAGTGTCTCGGAATGCAAAGAGTCGAATGGTAAGGCCGTAAGTGAAAAATGAATTGTAAAGGACTCATAAAGAAGTGGCCTAGCTTGGATGGTAGCACCTGTCGACATGTGTCTGGTGGAACTAAGAAAAATAACAAGGCACGCTGAGAATGATGGGGAAATTTCTGGTAGCTGAGCTATCATTAAAGTTCTAAAGGTGACCTTGCTCCGTGGGTTTGTACGAGTAAGTACAAAAATCTATTTTGACTAAAAATGTAAGAATGTGTGACCTTAAACTTCCTGCCTGCAATCTTGCGAATAAATATAAGGTATTAATAATACAATGTAGGTGAAATGTAGCGTAACGAGGCTTCTTCACGTAATGCTTATACCTCCTTGACTACATTAACATCCTGGTACCGTTTCCCTCTAAGTTAGAGATTTCAGGGCGGTTTAAAATCACTGGCAACAATAAAGGGTACTTAGGTCTTCATGTAAAGTTCCCGATACTTTACCTGATTTAAAAAAATTTCGTATTGGGTACTTTTATAAAATTCTCTCTTGAGAGAATTTTATAAAAGTCCCCAATATAAAATTTCACCTCACTCTGTCTACAGTACGTGCATTCATGGAGTACATTGAACACGTAAAAAAATCGGATCTAGGCTCCATCAAAAACCGAAGAATAATGTGTTATTACAAGGGCTGTGGGATAAAACATATATTGCTTTAAATATATTATTGTATCGTAATTTTAATTTTTACAATTAATAGGTACTATAATTAAGAGAACTATTTTTAAGAAAGTGAGAACGGAAACTATTTTTAAAATATAAAACTCTAGTTTTACCTAGATTTTTATATGGGTCAGAAAGTTGCACTCTAACAGCCTTACAAAGACGAAGAATTGAAGCGGCAGAAATGAAGTTACTGAGACCTCTGGCAGTCTACACCCTTTATGACCACAAAACAAATAACTACATACGCCGCGAAATACGAATTACAAGCATAATAGACAAGATAGATGAATACAGACGGAACTGGCTTTCACACTTGCAAAGAATGCCACAAAACCGAATCCCTTTGAAATCATACCACTACAGACCACAAGGAAGGAGAACAGTTGGAAGACCGAAGAAGCGTTGGCGCGAGCAGCTGTAA
>Ga0123352_10004779_pt1 | contig 20098 bp, 5 predicted proteins | sample TergutLab28metaG_FD_89700 | JGI IMG/M metagenome (GOLD analysis project Ga0123352, IMG submission 89700) | Labiotermes labralis P1 segment gut microbial communities from Petit-Saut dam, French Guiana - Lab288 P1 | ecosystem: Host-associated > Arthropoda: Insects > Digestive system > Gut ...
AGATTGGTAGAAAGGTACCTACTGTACAGATTGGTAGACAGATACCTACTGTACAGATTGGTAGACAGGTACCAACTGTAGAGATTGGTAGACAGGTACCTACTGTACAGATTGGTAGACAGGTACCTACTGTACAGATTGGTAGACAGGTACCTACTGTAGAGATTGGTAGACAGGTACCAACTGTAGAGATTGGTAGACAGGTACCAACTGTAGAGATTGGTAGACAGGTACCTACTGTACAGATTGGTAGACAGGTACCAGCTGTACAGATTGGTAGAAATGTATCTAATGTGCAGATTGGTAGACAGGTAGCTACTGTACAGATTGTTAGACAGGTACCTACTGTAGAGATTGGTAGAGAGGTACCTACTGTACAGATTGGTAGAAAGGTACCACCTGTAGAGGTTGGTAGACAGGTACCTACTGTACAGATTGGTAGACAGGAACCTACTGTACAGATTGGTAGACAGGTACCTACTGTACAGATTGGTAGACAGATACCTACTGTACAGATTGGTAGAAAGGTACCACCTGTAGAGGTTGGTAGACAGGTACCTACTGTACAGATTGGTAGACAGGTACCAACTGTAGAGATTGGTAGACAGGTACCTACTGTACAGATTGGTAGACAGTTACACAGATACCAACTCTTCACAGATAGCATGTTTTTCCCTTTTAAATGTAATAATCTCCTACTTTAAATAGGAAGATTTACACCCTCTCAAGTCTGGCAAGCACATATCACAATACATGGCGTCACATCCTTAAAGACAGAATTCTTCGTATTGATATATATTCTGATATTTTTAAGTAAATGAACTGGCTGAGGACCGATCTTGAGGCAGATTTTTGATTTGGAGGTGTCAAGGGTGGCTGGAGGTTCTTTGTCACGATCATCGCACCCCATTAAAATCGACAGGTGTTGCATGATATCTGCAGTAGAAAGAGGGAAGTTAAATAATTCAGCATTAATTCAATAAGATTATTAAATAATAAGACAGAAAGAGAATTAATGTAAACACAACATAAAATATTTAACGCAAGCCGCTTTTAGTGTCGTTCTGGAAGCCACACGTGGATCAAATCCCACAAAAGTTGTAAACGTCCGCGGACTTTGAGGAACCTTTGACTTCCAGCGATGGACTTCTGGGTATGTGATTTAAGAGTTCATAATATCAGAACAGAACTACGGTCCATATATATATATATATATATATATATTCCCCCCCCCCCGTGGCGCTGTAGCCTCCTCATGCTTGCGGTGTCTAGATCACATTCACTGGATGCACCACAGTCGGCAAGACTCCTCTGGACGAGTGATCAGCTCATCTAGCAGAGACCTGTACCTGACAACACACAACACTAACAACGGAAAAACATCCATGCCTCCGGTGGGAATCGAACCCAGAACTCAGGATGCGAGCGGCCGTAGACCTACGCCTTAGACAAGGTTGCCACTGGGACCGGCCACAACAGTCCACACTCCGTACACAGATACAGACGTGGTAAATACAGGAGAAAAAGTCTAAACCCAGCAGACAAACGCGACAAAAATGTTCCCCCGCCATTAAACTTCGACTGCGAGACTTGCTGGGCACAGCGACAACGTATGATCCCACATTATTCTCAAAAATTCTTCACCGAGCGAGGGATACTTTCAACGAATGGTTTGTTCTCATTTAATTTCTGTTGGTTTTGAGGTGAGTTAAAGCCGACCTTCGAAATGTCAGTTGATATAAAGACACGCGCCTTGAGCATTTTCTCCATAAATCATAATCAATAAACGTCTTTAGGCATTCTGGACTCAGTGCCTTGTAGTTGATTTCGTGGAAAACTGACCCACTTCAGAGTCGTCGACGGAGTACAGATGGCGTCTATTTACAGTTTGGTAGTATTTTCCACAGTGAATGTACGCACAATATTGCCATGTAACAGGACAAATGTTCTTTATCTTCCAGTTCTTCTTTAATAACTCATAAAAATATCCTGAATTGATTTTCGATTATTTAAAATTCGTAGATGTGCTGCTTCAAACCGCTGAAGATACACGCTGTAGGAACGTCATTCTACAGCATCCTACAGCGTGTCACGTAAGTCTGTAATAATACAGTTAAACTGAATAGGATGTCAAGTGTGTCTGGTGTGACCGACCTTGCTCTCCCTGTTGGGTCTTCATCCGTGTGGTCACCCGAAGTAACTGGTCAGTTTGTTGCGTATGTAAGAAAGTGCGTAATAAGACACAATGAACACCGTCACTTCTGACACATTTCGCTGCGTGACTGCTGTACGTGCACGTCTGCCTTTGTGTCTCAGCCACAATGGTTGACGCAAGGAAGGCAGTCTGTGAATAGAAGTCATTCCAGGCTTATGAGCCACACCGTATTTTTTCCCCATGAAAGGAACAAAACTTTTCGTAGTCGAAGAGTTTCAACTGACACTTCGTATAATTCCGACCCTGCGGACATTTGAGCTGGTGTCAGTGAAAAATCTTTTGCGAAAAAACTGACTTCTCACCGAACAGCCAAAATAAATATTCAGGCTAAACACACTCCACTTATTCGTTAATTAATCAATGGCAATGTCAGACTTGACTTAAGTTTACAGAATTGTAACTTCAAATGACTGCTGTTGGAAAAATATTTTAGGCCAACACAATCAAACAATACGCGCTTGACTGTGTCCGATATAAGTAGTGTGAAATACTCACACCTATTATTATGTAGAAAGACAAGTGCAAAGTCCAGCTCAGTGCCATGAATTCAAAAGTTCAGTAACCCTGTCTGTGGTTAATAAGCCGGGCCAGTCGGCGTTCTTACGCATCAAATGGATTTCAGTTATTCAGCTTGGACTCGTCCGCAGGAAGTACTGAGTATTTTAGCTAGTTAGTTAGTTAGTTATTTGGTCAGCCAGTCAGAGACGGTTATTGAGCGCAGCTCCTTCTGTTTTGCCCTCTATAAACGGAATAAAAACACAAGTCTTCACAGAATGCAATGCCAGTGTCTAACGCAGCAAACCACAAGTCATCACAATCCAGTACGTGACGTAGCATACAACATACGGATGTGTGGTTCAGAAGAAGCAAGAAAGCAAACACACCTCGTCTGAGAAAGACAGACCACTGTATATGCTCACTCCAGTCAACTGTGCAACGACGCCTACTCTTCTCTTTCCCCGAGGTGCCAAAGGTGTGGCGCATACAGCTGCCGTAAGACTAATTGGAAGTATTTAATATACCACTCCACCGATTTCCCACAGAGTGGTGGTTTATGGAAGGTTACAAAGTTTCGGGCGTTTATTACTGTTGGTAAAAGTACCGTGTATTGAAGATTGGTATGGAGCATTGGTGGGATGATAATGAGAGGGGAAACCGAAGTAGAGCTCTGGGGATTCCGAATGACATAAAACTCATACTAAGATTTGTGAAAATCGACCAGCCGTTACATACGTTAAAACGGCAGCATGATAATACCATAAACCACTTTATTGTTTGTCTTTACGCAGGTAACCAGACTACAACGTGAACAGGTAAACTTATGCCACTGTCACTGCAAATCCCGGTGACATGACCTTGAACTTTAAAACCTGCAACGACGAGGTGTTCTACGTCATGAGGTGAGGCTCATGTTGCTGGAATACAGTGAAATATTGAAGGACATTTTGAATGACGTCAAAGGTAGAACCAGAAAATCCCTCCGTATTGTGCATGAATTGTTGGCAGCCTATTAAGCTCTACTTTTTTGGACAGGTGATATTATTTGTAGAAACTGAAGGATGGATACTTTAGTATAAAACATGCATCTTAGTGCCTATCAAGGTATTTGGAGACACTTTAAAGTGGACTGGCCTTAGGCAATAACTATGAAAGTTGAAATTATGCGTCATTAAAGTAAATTCCACTTTAATATTATGCCGTTGGCTTTGATGCGTATGAAAACGGTGAAAGACAGTTACTTTATATATTTCGTATTTTATAACCGCTCAGACATGTTTGCACCTTATTTCATTCGGGCTATGTGCGGTGACCTTCAAGTCCAAAATAACGTGAGTTTAGACCGCTGTCATTGTATATCGCCACACCAGGGTATGAAGGACCTGAACATATAGAGGGACGGACACCTCAAATTTGTCTACTTCATGTCGCTTGCAAAAAAACCTGACAGTAAAAACTATTTTTTAATTCGGATGGAATTTAGTTAAATGTTTAATTATTGAATAAGTTTGTTAATACATTTATTTAAAATCGAGAGGAATCTAAATGTATTGAACAAGCAGCAGGCGGATGACGCCGGTAAATAATGTTGATAAATCGCAACAGAATAATTATTTCGGATAAGGTAGGAACAGGCGAAGCTTTTATCTGAGGAAGGAAATTTTAAACGGGGAAAGTAGATGAGGGATGGATACGTAACAAGCCGGGAGGTGAATTCTGAGAAGCAAATCAGATTGAAAATTTAGTGACCTTATCCAGCGTCGTACTGTGGACCAACTGTTCAATAAAACCAGCCTTAAAGGACAAACAATGACCTTACTTAATAATCTGCAACACCTCCGACCGGACAGCTCTAATCTGAGACCCGGAGCAATTCCGTACCGTGCTAAAAAGCCGTAACAAACGCACGTACATCTTTAGGCTTTAAGGAGGGTTGCCGACCGGAACTTCAGTGTTACTTCTTATACAAGTTACTTCCTATTACTGGGGCTAAAGCACAAGCATATGCAAGAGGCCAGGATTGTCCAATTTTGTTCACGATAATTTGATAAGGCAATAAATGCCTTACATTTGGCCGTGTTAAGCAATTTAAAGCACCGTTAGAAATTGCTTTGAAACTTTCCTTCAGAAAATTTTTTTTAGAGGAAGAAGCGCATGACGTCACCACATTCAGGACTCTCAGATCCCAGCGCACATTCACCCTAGCCATAGAATCGAGCATCAAATGTATGGTGAGTAAATTTCGGCATCCTGTCAAAAGATGATTTAACGAGACTCGGAGCTTCTGGACAGTCATCCTCAATACATCATTTCGGGTATTGTGATCTCAGGCGTCTTGGTCCTTGAAGATGGTACCGATAGGTTGTCCCGAAATGTCGGTAAGACATGTACCACTACTCGCTGCGTAATAACCCAGAAGAGCGCAGCTCTCTTCATCTCAGGAAACTTGATGGATACAGAAATTCGACACGTATGTATATTCTGGCAGCAAAGTACATCAGAGCGGTCCCCAAGCACGTCATTAACAAATATGGGGAATGAAGGCAGCGGCGCCACTCATTCTTAACCTCTGCACCTGACGTAGATAAGTAGCCATCTTTTATGCTCCTTCCAATTTAACCTACGGGGGGAAAAACCGCCTCAGCGCGCTTTGAATAAGCGGTCTATGACGTCAGATTCGGCCTGAACAATTCGAAGTTGATGAAAACACGTTTGCCTTGGCTAGTGATAGAATCACAATTACACGACCTCCAAGACAGTGGCTTATTGGGTAAACAGGTACAAAGGCTTCGGAGTAATTGGTTACATTAGTCTGCAAAACGTGACACCTCATACTGGCCGCCAAAGCAGCGCAGCTACCAGTCCTTGGGGAAATTTCCTGTCACATTTCGATTCAATTGGATGCAGGCACCCTTTGACGTCAATGTACATTGATCCGAATTGCAGGGAATGGTCAACTTTAAAGTGAAAACCCTTTGGCATCGCCCTCTGCTAAAGAAGTTTCCTCATTTATAACCTTAAATTTATAAATGCTTCAATGAAATGCCTTAGTTTAAAAAACTAAATGACGTCAGTGCCTTGCTCATTTTAATCACAAGACGTAAGTTCTTCGCAGAAAAGAACGCTAACATTTTCACAGCTAAATATAACGTTGCCTTCAGCACTGCTGTCCAGTTACTAACGGTCTATTCATGTCTATCTGAAAACTTGAAGTTGCAAGTTGCCCCTGTTAATGTAATTACGCGCACAGGGGGTACAGTCATATAATTTCATTCATTTTAATGAGTGGTGAGTGGTCAACATCACGCTCCGTCCGTTTTACTCCCAAAGAATTGGCACCCACTTCCCATTGCACAGGGGGCTCGTTGGACTCAGAAAATGTCTACACGATCTGGAGAGGAGAACTGTCTTAGGCATACATTTCACTTAACGAAGTGTGCTGGAATGTTTGGAGCTGATGGATTCAGGAAGATGTAGTTGGGACAGTCTGAGTACTATAACTGATATAACCGTGGGTCTCAAGCCAACGAACCGCCAGATTTATTTTGTGCCCTGCGCCCACATTTAAAATTTCAAAATTATTTAGGCAGGTGCGGCCCGCGAACTAACTCACAGTAATCGATGTGTTCCTGTACCATAAAAAAAATCCTGAGACCCGTAATAAAAACAAAAAAGAACGATCCTGCTGGTTCATTTTCGGAATTCGAAATTGGTAGAGCAAGATAGTGAAGTTACAGCAATTGCTGTACATTCTGGACAGGCCCTCAGGGTTCCAGGAAGATGAGGTTCCCAGATTTCAAGACAATCGGCAGGTGAAAGTGGTAGGTTTGTCAGTCGTATTTACCGGCCACCTTTACCTCCCTAGAAAATATTTCTGGTGCTCATTTCTGTTCGAGGCTCAGTTGAACCCAGGACCACATTGCGGATTATGTCAATGAAAAGTTCCAGTGGCACCATCGGGAATCGAACCCGCGATTCAAACTGGGTACCCTCAAAATATGAAACAGGCGCATTAAGGCTGTAAAAACCCGACAACAGTTTTAGAAAACAATTGAAAAAAGATGATCCTAGGAGTCGCTCAATGCAGGCTGTGTACTGCCTCGTACTTTTCAAACAGTAATTACTCTCAACATTAATGTAAATTTAAATTCTATGCGGATTCGGTACAAATATTTCACAACCAATACACATCAATCGTAGCCCTTATACGTCGTCTTCAGAAGCTGGTATGCAGAGCAGTACAGCCTTGTATGCACACACCACTACGTACAAGGATATGTTAAAAACATTCACGCTAACACTTCACAAGTAATACTACATATTGTGTCCTCAAGAACATGTAAAAAACGAACGTAAAACTGCAAACAACAAGTGGAACTATGGAAGATGTTCTATATTAAGGTTCTTCTTCTTCTTCTTCTTCTTCTTCTTCTCCTCCTCCTCCTCCTCCTTCGTCTTCTTCTTCTTCTTCTCTGTCTCCTTCTCCTCCTCCTCCTTCTTCTGCTCCTCCTTTCTTCTTCTTCTTCTTCTTCTTCTTCTTCTTCTCCTCCTCCTCCTCCTTCTTCTGCTCATCCTTTCTCCTCCTCCTCCTCCCCTTCTTATTCTTCCCCTCCTCCTCCTTCTCATCCTTCTCCTCTCCTTCTCCTCCTCCTCCTTCTCCTTACTCTTCTTCCTCTTCTCCTTCTCCTCCTTCTCCTCTTCCTCCTCCTCCTCCTTCTTCTTCCTCTTCTTCTTCTTCCTCTTCTTCTTCTTCCTCCTCTTCTTCTTCCTCTTCCCCTTCTTCTTCCTCTTCTTCTTCTTTTTCTTCTTCTTTGGCGCTACATCCACTGGTGCTTTGGCCTCGCTGATGGTTTCACTCCACAGTTCCTTATCTCGTATTTCCTTCCACACTTACAAGGTCTTAAGATCTTTCAATACTGAATCTAGCCACCTTACTCTACGTCTTCCTTCCTTCCTCCTACCTTCTGGTTGAGAGAAGGTTGTCTTCATGGAAGGTACATTACCCTCCATCCACGCTATGTGTCATAACCATTTCAGTCTAGCTAGTTAAATAATTTTCACTATGTTTGGCTCTTTGTATAAGCTGTACAGTTTACCATTACACTCCACACTCCACTGACACAACTGGGGCCGTAATGTTCCCTTAAAATCTTCCTTTCAAGACAAGTAATGTTAGCCAAGCCATAACACTGCACGTAATGTACTTTTAAACCTAATATTGGTGTGCTATCTCGTAACGATTGTTGCCGTGGAAGGGCAATAAGGTATCAAACATTCTGAGTGCTTGTATGTAGCCTTACTTATCCAGAATATTGCCATCTGTGGCCTGTCTTGATGCACCGTATTTTTTCCACATTATCGCATAAACGAAACGACTTTCGAAAATAAAGTTATTCAACATAAAATACGAGTTTTGATTTTTTCTACACACTTTGTTTGAAAGGTTTCTTATTCTAAGAAGAACTGAAGGAGAAACTGTCGTAAATGTACATAAGTTTCAATGTAAAGTAGCCCTTATTCTTTTCATATTTTAATGAAACTTGAACTTTTTTGACAGCTTTTCGAAAATGTACTAAAATACGAAATTCTATAAAAATCTACCCAGTGGGAGCCGAGTTGTTCAAAGAGGACGGACGGACAGACAGGCATGATACAGTTAAAAGTCTTTTTCGCCATTTTGCGAACGCGCCTAAAAAGTACATAAAAATCTACTACAGCTTTAAATATAACTCATTTATTCCACTCAAATATCGCTGTTTCTTTCATAACCACAAAGCACATTGATACATTTTCCCCGTTTTAACACGAGATTAAAAATTCTGTCAGTCTAGAAAATACGGCTCTTACATGCATTAAACATGGACGTTCTTTCATTCATTTTCGAAATCCCTGCAAAACTTTTCTGATATTCTGCACTCAGTTTACGCCCACATCACACACATTTAACAACCGCTATTTAAATTCATTTAAAGAATACATTTTGCCCATAAAAAGTGAAACTGTACGACAAACCTCTCCGCGGGACTCAGTTTCCAGCATCACATCTCTTACACAACTGATCTGCTGCATAATGATGTCTGGCTTGTCTCGCTTCTTCTATTGCGTCTTTTCCGTACTACAGGCACTACGGGCTACCGAAAAAAAAAATGCTTTACATAAAATTCCCCAGGCTAGAAAACCTTAGTTATTACTCATTTCTCATACAAATTAGATACTTCGTCGTTGTGAACATAGTACCAGCATGAATTCACAGCAAGCACCTTAAGACAAGTGCAACACAAAGCAAAAAGTCCAGATCCCAGGATCAATAAATGAGAATGGAAGACACGTATTCAACATGAACAGGAGTAAAACAAGTATTATTAGTTCAGGTAGGCAAGAATAAATAATGTATTTTAATATTAATACTAATCGCTACTGGTCAAACAAGTACACATACTTTATAATACTTTTGTCATCCTTTATGATTACATGTCCACGAATAATGACCAGATATATTTTTAGTTACAATTTGTAGACACTGAGTTATGGAGAAAACCACATAATGAGGAGCTACATGTTATGTACTGCTCACCCAATATTGTTCGGGTAATAAAATCGAGAAGAATTATATGGGCAGGGCATGTAGCACGTATTGGGAGAGAAGAGGCGTATACAGAGTGTGGGGGAGAAACCTGAGGGAAAGAAACCACTTGAGAGACCCAGGCTTAGATGGGAGGATAATGTTAAGTTGGATTTTCAGAGAGTGGGATGTGGAGGTACGGACTGGATCGAGGTGGCTCAGGATAGGGACAGGTGACTGGCACTACTTAATGCTGTAATGAAACTTCTGGTTCCATAAAATGCGGGGTATTTCTTGACTAGCTGAAAATTGGTAAGCTTCTCAATAAGGACTCTGCTCCAAGGAGAATGTAAGTAAGTAAGTAATTAAGACACTGAGGATTTGTTGCTCCAGCCGAAACGCGTCAGTATGATTTATATTTGACGAGCGCAACACCCATTTCGGTGCAAGCTAAATGTGACACCGCTTTACTTAGTGTGGCAGACCGCATGTTTAAAAAATCAGCATGGCTATGAAACTAATACCGAAGGCTCTGTTTTCAAAACAAACAGACTTACGCTCAGCTGCATGCAGCCATTCTGGCAAGGCAACACCACTTTACTGTACGTTTTGCCTCGTATCTTCAAGCGTTTTTCTTTTCTTTGCATTTCTGGACACAAGCCAAACTTCGTCTTCCACCAATAGAATTTTGCTGCACTGAGGGATATTACTTTCGGGTCGCGAAGCTTAGCAACTTCCCACATGCCTCCAACTGTAACGTCGGCATTTGGTTACTTTTGCACGAGTCTGGTGTTGATCTGGTTACAAGATCGAAACATGTAGTCACTTAACAATTCGACATACAATAAAGCTGTTTCGACTGTCCTTTAATTCTATTGAATGTCGGTATTTGGCTTATATGTAAATATTTTCAGTTATTGCCAGCAGTTTCATAAGACAGTTAGTCAAAGGCATTGCTTTCTACGCGTCCCTTGAGCAACGCAAATGAAATAATCTCAAAATATTGGCGGTCGTTTATTCCCGATCATTCACCACTGTCTTGCATATAAATCTTTCAAAACGTTATATTTATGCAATTCCAAATTGTAATAACCAAATAATTATTAAATGGTGACGTTCAGTCCTGCAGTACTACACAGAGCCTTATTTCCAACAGGAAGTGACGAAAATAATGGAATATGTCGTCACAATATACGTCCTGAGGGCCATAAGTTCCGGAACTTCTGAAAACAAAGAAACCTTACTGACCACTTGTCGGCGACTACAGAAGTGAAAGGAAGCCCGTGTGCACGTTCAGGTTCGGCCGTGGGGTTATATCAGTCTGCACTGTCGGTGACGATACGATGTCTGTCTGCACTGGTGGCAGTCACATCTCTGCCCTCTGCACGATTGCCGTTCTATTTACACGTTCAGCTACAGTATAATTACGCTTATGCTACACAAATTACCAAGCACATGTGGTGCACAGAAAGCTATTGACCAATCAGCACAGCGTGAGATGCCAGAAGACCTAAATATGAAATGTACAGAAAATACAACCCGCGGCCACAGCAATTGAAATTTGGGCTATCTGGCCATTCTCGTCACATCTGCACCCCCAAACATATGGTCCACACAGGACGACCATTTACTGTTCAATACTGCGAAAGCAATGATACTTGGTGCACAGCAAAGTCTCGGCCCGTATCCAGCAGGAACCTTGCATTTTACCTCAAATTCGATTTCCTGTGGCCGAGGCTTAAATTCCCTCAGTAGGTCGTTAACCCTGTTCCTTTATAAATGCATTTTAATGACACACAGTGTAGATCTCCTACCTCGTGACATTTAATTTCTCTTTACATTCATTTTCTTGTATAACAGTCCTGACGATGACCTATATACGAAGTCGAAACTAGTTGCCAGGCAATAAACGGTCGCAAGTAGCTTATTGCGTGTGATAAAACAGACGACTATTATACCAACAGAGACGGTCCATGTAAAGATTAACTGCAGTGACTGCATTGTAACTGAAAACAGTGCAGAGCTGCTGAAGGTTAAAACAGGTAAATAATTCTGTAGATTTATGTCAATCTTGCAACAGTTTAATAGGCAGGACAGTTCTCACTGGAGCAGTGACTTTTATCAAAGAACATAAAAAAATGAACTGAAATAAGAAGATTATTTAAGAACGTAAGGCAAAGAAATATTGGGTATTAATATACATTGGTTCATTAAGCGTGAGGAGAAATTGATACAAAATTTGATCGGAAAGCATTCAGGGAAGGGGCCATTTTGAAGAACAAGAAAAGACGCGTTAATGAAATGTGGTAATTTGATGCCTACTGAAACCGTAAGACTTAGGACGGAGACCAAAGTTCTTTCACTGTGAGCATCGCAATGCAACTTTCATATTCCGTAAAGGACTGAGGATTGCGTGAGTGTGCAAGTGACTGTTACTTTACTGACGCTTTCTGGATTTAGTACTTTAATTACAAGTTCAGTTCATTAGGGTTCTAAAGGTTGTTTTCTCCAATATGACTTTAAGTGCCGAAGTTTTGAAATATGCTGTTTTATATTACAGTTTTAAAATATAAATAGGCCACGATACTAAAGTATTATGCATTTGTATTTCAATGTTGTTCTGTGAGAGAAAACAGTCACACAGTGCAAGGTGTCCTGCGAGTGGCACTGGTTGTGATGTCTGACTGAAAGCGTGTAGGATATGTGAATGCACTGTTCACAGCACACAGCCATAGGAAAAAGTGCGAACTATCGGCATTAATTCTTTTCAAAACGTGCCAAATTAAGTTTTAAAATCCATTTGCAAATCGGACGATGGTGTTATAAAAGGATTGTGAGAGAAATATCCTGCTATATTAATGTCACATTTAGTTTAACACATTCACATATAACAGCCCCTGACAACCAAAATTTCCATAAAGAATAAACTCACTTCTGATATCAAAATCTATGATTCAATAATGGATCTGAACGGAAGTCACGTAAACCATCTAACTAACCAGCCAATCATTTGACCCACGCAAAACGTTTTAGTCACAGTATCCAGAGCTTCAAAACACCACCAACACCAACGCACTCAATTTGACATTATCCTAAGACAGATCAATAAAAGTCCTATTTTTCACAACTTTTCCACCAGCGACGTGATCCATTTTAGTGTTATCCATTTTAGTGTTATTCCCGTCTCTTGGCGATATTCCAATTACCCTTCTTCGAAGAGACTTTTCCATCAGAATTCAGTAAAAGTGTCTTTCCTCTTTCCACCGCAGCTGTATACCCAGCTTGCCGTGGCTCCCTACACTGTATTATCCTCACAATGCAGAACCTCACGTAACTAAATACCTTGTTATGTAAACGAATAGTTTCCCCTAACGATGCTTCCTTGTTGTTTTTATACCAGGCATTTATAAACGTCTACACATTAGTTGCACGTTAAACGTTATGTCAAACTTTGGCTGTGACTTAAAACGGACGGAGAAAGAATTTTCATTTTCAGGTACTGTGTCAGTTTCGGGTTTCATTAACGCTAAACACTTTTTGTTCACAAAGAGGATTTGACTTTAACAGGCGAGGTGCAGTGTGACAGTGTGAAATAGCCTAACACAGCACTACTGCCCTATCATAATCATATGGGAAAGAGGGCATAGAGACTAAGAACGTCACATAAAGTAGAAGAATAACGAAGAAATAAAACACTACATATATTAATCTTGGTTTGATATTGTGAAGGTAATATTACTGAAATAATAAGAGGGCGCTCATATCAAGTTTTTTGTAAAAAAAATAAATGCACAAAAATTATTGACGGGAAGAAAATTTCATGAGCCATCAGCGTGTAATGGAAACAATATCAAACAGGACAGGGGAAATGAAGCAGGTGTGCAATGAGTTCACTCTCTTTCATACAAGTGCCCAAAAGCTAGGTTTCTTGAATTCCGCTATGGACTCCTCCATTCTATAAAAACAATTCATTTACTGACCAGATAAACGACTATCAAACACGAAGAGTGGCGCAGAATGAACTAGGTTAATCTTCTTCCCTGTTTATAACAAATGAGAAACAAAGAAGTTTGCACGGCCCCAAATGCGTAAAAATCGCTAGCGTAAAGTACGATTGTATCTTCAGCTAAATGACAACTTGTGTCTCTGCCTTTAACTACAATACAAGCCATTATATTGAGCAAAATTTGCGTTGTGGTATCGCAGGTAAGGTAGCCCGAGACTTCAAAATAAGGAATAGAAGTTCTTTTCTTTTCGCAGATTTCTATACTTGAAAAACAGATAACACGAATATTACCCAAGGACATTTGTACTAATATTATTTCTTCTGTGCCTGGACTTTTCACTTCGATAAGACCACGCGAAAATATCCCTCATCTCATCCACATCTGACATTGTTCCACACAAGCTTCATCTTGAAAAAGGTTATAATGTGGGGTAACTACCCAATTGGAACAGAAGAAGCAGGGCCAGCCCATGCGAGATCGGTGGTGGGCGAACTGGCATGGGGATGTACTTCCGAGTATATCATTTGGCATTCAGCTACCATCTGAGGCGACAATTTGAAAAGTAGTAACCGACATCATCGTTCAATAACATACGACTTACGAAAAATCCAACATTTTGAAGTAAATGGGGAACAGAACAACAAAAAGTACCTCAAATCAAGAAGTTGTCCTACTAGTAAATTCTGAGTTTCTTTCAGCTTATCTCTTGTGATAGGATCGAAGAGCCAGAATGTGCCAGTTTTGGAACAACTAAGATCACAACATGAACAACTGTGAGGCAAACATTCAATGCAGCGGAGCTCTTTGGACACTGACATCCAATTAAATGTTCAAAAAATTCAAGGCTAATAGCTTTCATTGTCACCAAAATCTAATATTCTTTCCTACCCAGAACCAAAAGAATTACACGTTTTCACATCCAAATTTTATAAAACGCCTTTTTAAAACTATCGTTTCAGCTGGGTCTTAATCTTCCAAATTATATCTTTCACTCGAGGGTTCCGAGCGGGGGGCGGTTGGGTTTTTATATTTCCAATGTGTGCTGCATACTACCCAACTTTTCATTCCTTCACATGATGGTACCAGCAGTTTTAATAAGAATTAAATTTTACCACCCTCTCATACAGCAATTCATTCAGGCTCTTGTCACTTCCTTCCCTCTTACGTTAAAATATTTTCCTCACAACCGTATTCTCGAAGATCTAGAGCAGGGTCTTCATGCAATTCCACAGCAATACAAAACAATGGACAAGGTTATAATTTGTAGATTTTAATCCTTATGGCTTTGTACCTGGGGTTAATGGCGTTGGGCCAACAGAAATACACACAACAGAACCACTGGTGCCGGAGCCAAGTGCGTTTGAGTTTGAGTTGGCTATTGAAAAGCTAAAAATTCACAAATCACCAGGTATTTATCAAATCCCAGCAAATTAATTAAGGGAGGGGTTAGAACAATTCGCTACGAGTTCCATAAACTTACTGCTATTTGGAACAAGGAGCCTGATGAGTTGAAGGAGTCGATCATTGTACCTATCTATAAGAAGGGCGACAAAACAGACTGTAGTAATTATAGGGGCCTATCACTTTTGCCAACTACGTACAAAATTTTATCCAACATCCTGCTGTCAAGGTTAACTCCATATGCAGAGGAAATTATTGGGGATCATCAATATGGATTTCGAAGCAACAGCTGATCATATATTCTGCATTCGTCAAATACTTGAGAAGATATGGGAATACAACGAAGCAGTGCATCAGGTTTCATAGACTCAGTTACGAGGGAGGACTTGTGTAATATTCTCATTTATTTTGATATCCCCATGAAACTCTTAAGGCTAATAAAAGTGTGTATAAATTACACATATAGCAGAGTCCGGGTAGGCAAGCATCTCTCTGACATGTTTCCTATTAGGAATGGTTTGAAAGAAGGAGATGCTCTATCGCCATTGCTTTTCAACTTTGCTTTAGAGTACGCCATTACGAGGGTTCAGGTAAACCAGGGTGGATTGAAATTAAATGATACACATAAACTTCTGGTTTATGATGATGATGTTAATACACATGTATTTGGAGGAAGCGTACATACTATAAAGAAAAACGCAGGTAGTTTTTATTAAGGAGATTGGACTAGAAGTAAATTCTGATACAACTAAGTACACGGTCATGTCTCGAGAATAGAAGGTAAGAAGAATTCATAATAAATAGATTGAGAACAGTTCCTTTGAAAGGGTGGAAGAATTCCAATATTTGGGAACAAGCTTAACGAATTAAATTTCTATTCAGCAAGAAATTTAGAGCAGATTGAAGTCAGGGAATGTTACTATCCTTCGGTGCAGAATATTTTGTCATACAGTTTGCTATCCAAAAATTTAAAGATCAAGATATACAGAACTATAATTTTGCGTGTTGTTTTGTACGGGTGTGAAATTTGGTCTCTCACATTGAGGAGGAGCGTAGGCTGAGGGTGTTTGAGAACAGGGTGCTGAGGAGAATATTTGGGTCTAAGAGGGAGGAGATAAAAAGGGAGTGGAGAAACTACATAATTAGGAGCTTAATGATCTGTACTCCTCACCCAATATTGTTCGGGTGACAAAATTTAGAAGAATCAGATGAGCGGGGCATGTAGCACGTATAGGACAGAGAAGAGGCGCATACAGAGTTTTGGTGGGGATTTATGAGGGAAAGAGAACACTTGGAAGACCCAGGTTTAGATGGAAGGATAATATAAGACGGATCTTCAGGAAGTTGGGTATGGGGGTACGGACTGGATCGAGCTGGCTCAGGATAGGGACAGGTGACGGGCACATGTGAATGCTGTAATGAACTTTCGGGTTCCATAAAACGCGGGGAATTTCTTGACTAGCTGAAAACCAGTCGGGTTCTCAAAAAATACTCTGTTCCACAGAGTAAGTAAGTAAGTAATTAAGTTACGACTTTTGCAGGAGACGGCAGGACGAAGGACGGAAAACAGAAGGCTTTGCCCAGTTTAAACTATTCAGAATTTTTCATGGAAGTGTAATCCAAATGACAGTATCCTAACACTTGTCAGAAAAATCACATTTTTTTTGTGTTTGTGTGTGTGTGTGTGGTGCAGGTGACTGCGTGAATGTAAATACGGAGGGGGGGGGGCGATAATGGCGCATCTGTCATGGATTGCGAGAATTGTTGTGCAGGCTTACTGAAAGTGTTCTGAACATTCCCTATGGCTTGAGGGCAAAAAATAAACAATTTGTATTTACGTAACCAGCTGTGCATTGCGCAAAACAAACAAACAGTGGCTCTAGGAATCTTGGTTGATTTAGTGTCTGCCACCTGACACGTAGCGCACACCAGACCAGCATTTATAGCGAGATAATAAAACAAAACGTATATTTAATTATGAGACTTCTTGCAATGAAATGTGGGAAATTCCAAGACAACTAACGCTCGACAGAAAAAACATTCAATTTGAATACAATGTGGTAAGTGAAGTATTTTCTATCTTTTTGTGCATGGTGAACGTCAGAAAGCGTTTGTTTTATGTCTTCTGTTACGTCACATGACAGCTACTTTCGTATAACACAAGAATGCATTTTCTGAATGAAGGCATCACGATGTGCTTGAAAATCAATAAGTATTACACAAACGTACGTCAGCACCATCTATTTATTCTATAGTATGGCTACATGTTTCGACTAGATATTAGTCATCTTCAGGCCCCTACACTTACAGAGTTATTGTTATTTGTAGTTATTAACTTTTCTAAAATCTCTAGCAAATAAGTAATCCACATGTAAACACCATGGGATCCCAAAGTGGGCAAAGCATCTGGTAAAGTAAGTGTAGGGGCCTGAAGATGACTAATATCTAGTCGAAACATGTAGTTATACTATAGAATAAATAGTTTGTGCTGACGTACGTTTGTGTAATACTTATTGACAAGAATGAATGCATGTTTAAAAACCCCTCAATAGTAATTTAAGGAATTTCTGACGATGAACCAGTTTCGCAATATATACATGGCTTAGTACAAAATCTAACCCAAACAAATACAGTGCTGTATTATGCCGTGGCTGCCAAACATCCGTATATTCGCTGGGATCCACCCAGCCTTTTATCCAGCATACCGGAATCTATTTTCCTGCAGGTACAGCGGCCGGAGCGGTAAGCTCACCGTCTGTCTTCATTTAGCGCTGAGCTAAAGAATGAATGGGATTATACCTCCATTCCACCCTATGTCTTCATGGTTATCACAGGGCATCTACGCCTGTGCACTCACAATGAAACAGCTGGGGGGTGGGGCGCATAAACGCCGATCTTCTTTGAGGTTTATGACTTACCTAAGTATGGTACATCCGACAATAGGACGAACAGCTTACAATAAACTGGAAATAACGCCGAAAAAATGGGTCGTATTTTGATCAAGGTACTATTCAGTCACAATTTTGAAGAGACTGAGAAAAGCCGGTAAGAACCTCAGTCAGGATATCCTGTGTCCCTGTAGGGAATCGAAGAAGCTATTCCCTGACTATAAACCAGAAATGTTACGGCTTGAACCTCCTTGAACACTGGACGTCACAATATTGAATATATCTGAGACAGTAAATTGTTATGTCGACTTTGTACAAACAAATATTCGTCATAAAGCGCAACTGAACACAACTAGAAAATTCTATAATAGTGTGACATTGACATAGTTACGTCTACATACTCCCTCTAGTGTCGAGGGTGAGAATGCATGGAGCCATAACCCTACTCTCCCTTACGTTTTCAAGGTCAGGTGCTTATAGCACTCCAAACATTTTACTTGTACATAATCTATCGTTCACTTGGCCTGTTTTTCGAAATGGTGGGAAAAGGGTGCGTTCTGAGTGGCCGCTCAGTATAGCAAGGTACAAAGGGGATAAGAAGGTGTAACAAAACAATATTTGAAGGGAATTTATGCCGGACTGCACATGCGCACAAGCCATATCCGAATGAGGTTAAAGGTAGTCCTAACGTTGAAGACTGAGACTGTGGTTTTCTGAGTTATGAGATCTACATGGCAGCAGAAGATACTACCTCCAAAACCCCAGCGACCACGAAAGTAGCTATGCATTGCTATAACACACAGTACAACATTCAAATGCGGTTTTCTTACCTGGCAGTGCATGTAGGGAAGCTCGCTGATCCCTCTTTCAAATCCCGAAACACAAGGCCAACAAGGAAATAATCGCAAGTCTTTCCTCTAAACATTTTTTGGTTGAGTTCGCAGAATCAGCGCGGATTGAAAGATAAAGTGCTACGAATCCGCTTTGAATCATCGTGTGTTCTGGAAGCCTGTCTGTTAAACATTTACTACTTCCACCGAAAATAAAAAGCTATATAAATACTTCATTTCCAATTCCATTTTTTTTTGTTTACAGGTTCCTACGCAAAAACGCATATTGAGGCAGCAAAAAATGGATGTACAAACATCGCTCCCATATGGAGCTACGCAGGTAAACAATAGTAACAAGGCAGACAATGTTAATGTGACATGACATTGAGGCGCTTTCACCTGACCAATGTTGTTGTGGAAAAGCATTAAGTACTAAATATTATGAATTTATTTCAGAATGCTTGCCTTAGTTAACCAGAATGCAAAGAGCATCTATTGCGTTCCGTATTACATTGTAATCTGTGGTCTGTATAGCTGTACCGCACTTTTCCAAATTATCTCATAAACGGTACAATTTTGGGACAATAAAAGTTGCTGAACAAAAAAATGTGTTTTGATTTCCTCTAAAACGTTTGTCTAAAACATTTCTCATTTTAAGAATTTGGCGGCATATCATCATAAATATGAATACGTTTTCATTAAAGTGCCTCTTATTATTGTAGGATTTTAATGAAACATTAATTTGCTCTACAGATTTTCGAAAGTTACCCAAATATCAAATTTCATAAAATTCGGTACAGTGGGAGCTGAGTTGTCCCATGCGGACAGATGGACAGACGTAAGGACGGAGTCGCTTTTTTACAATTTGCGAACGCACCGGAAAAGGATGCGTGATGTCGCATCACTTAATCTCTAGACCCTGGATGTGAAGACAAGCAAGTATACATCAGTGCTTGCTTCTTAGAGCGTACCCACCGATCTGTGGCAGCAGTTATACGGCTACATTATTATTGTTCAGCGTATAGAAGACCTATATATTGCAGACGTGTTTAAAAATATTAAACAAAGCCGTACTGCAGCTATACGACACACCAAAAACAGTTTAAATACAGTTTTATTTCCTGAAAGACTCCAGCGAAAATTATGTACCGTTCCGTACCTACACTGAGGCAAAAACAGGTAGTCGCCACTGACGTCACAGACGACGCTGCTCTTGCTTCCACCTCTGTGCCTACTGCGCCACATGGTTTATTAAACAACGCTGTCAGTGCCGGTACGTCGTTAAACATAGCAAATACCTTACTTACTTTCTTACTCCATGGTGCAGAGTCCTTCTTGAGAAGCTAACTGGTTTGCAGCTAGTCAAGAAATTCCCCGCATTTCCCGGAACCCGAAGGTTCATTACCGCACTCACAAGCGTCCGCCACATTTTTCTATCCTGGGCCCGCCCAATCCAGTCCATATACCCACATCCCATCTCCTGGAGTTCCATCCTAATATTATCCACCCATCTACGCCTAGGTCTCCCCAGTTGTCTCCTTCCCTCCGGTTTACCCACCAAGACCCTACACACACCCCTCTCCTCACCCATACGCGCCACATGCCCAGCCCATCTCATTCTTCTCGATTTTATCACCCGCACAATATTGGGTGAGGAGTACAGATCACTTAGCTCCTCGTTATGCAGTCTCCTCCAT